>Ga0209193_1001278_pt1 | contig 13320 bp, 20 predicted proteins | sample COGITO_mtgs_1003_FD_185515 | JGI IMG/M metagenome (GOLD analysis project Ga0209193, IMG submission 185515) | Pelagic marine microbial communities from North Sea - COGITO_mtgs_100330 (SPAdes) (version 2) | ecosystem: Environmental > Aquatic > Marine > Epipelagic ... | reverse complement strand
AGACTTAGATCAGGACCTATCAGAAAAGGAGTAGTAAATAAATTTTAATAAGTGTTGACATTAACACTTATATAACCGATAATTAACTTAGTTTTTAAATATATTCATTTACAGGAGAATCAAATGAAAAACAAAAAAGAAAAAATAGAATTTGTTAAAGAGCAACTTGCCAAAAAAGAACATTGGTCTCATGACTTATTGAGACTTGATGGCTTCAGTGCTTTTTCAGCAAAGTGGGAACAAGGTGATTTAAGCAAGGATTTTGCACTCACCATAGGTGGTCAGAAGGTTATCAGAACCGAAGACATAAAGGGTAGAAGCAGATCAACTGTTGAGCCAATGAGTCTAACAATAAACAAAGAAAATGCAGAGAATCTTATTTGCATACTTGAAGCATTTTTGGAGGCACAATCATAATGGAAGACATCAACAAATACTTCAACCTAGCCGAACCCAGTGACCTCGGTAATACCCACCACTCAGGTTCATGGTCGAAAGACCACTTAGACCCAACGAACACTTGGGGCAACGGCATGTGCTTTGTTTACTACAATCGCAATTGTAGCTTCAAACTCAAACAAGAGATTTGGCAAAAGTACACTAGCAAAATTATCAAGCTCAGTGACATGGAGCTTCTGACCAACGACACACCTTTCACCAATGCTGAAGTCAAACAAGCTTTACATCAGAAATGGTTTGCCGAGAACAACGAGAAGATCAGACTTGCCAACAACAACGGAGCAAGAATGCGAAGAGCCAAACAAAAGGAGGTGGCGTAAATGCAATTGACACCATTAGAAAAAGAATGTTTGAGAGAAGCACTCGAATATTCAATCAGCGATTACGAAGAAAATCTTATTGCACAAATTGAATATGATTTTGAACCATCAAGCATCAAGGAACAAAGAAAAATCTTAAATGGCTTGCAAAGAATTCAATCAAAACTTTTACAGGAGATAGCTCAATGAACATTGATAACGAAAAACTTTTCAAAGCTTTGGATAACATTGCTTATGTAAATAGGTCTGACAACTTTATGATGTTGCCCGAAACCCAAGAGGATGAGATGCCATTCTTACTTTCACAGTTGCAACAACAATTGCAAAGAGCCGTAGACAACTACGCACAGAAACCCGAAAACAAAGAACGAGTAGAATTCTTTAGATTGGTCAAATGAAGATAGATAAAAATATACCTATTCCAAAAGCTTGGTCTCGTACCAAGCTAGATGGAATTCACGATGCACTTTGCGACATGGAAAAAGGCGATAGCGTTTTCTTTGATATTTACAAAGAAGCCGTGCGAATGCGAGCTAGAGCATCCAATTACATAAATGGCAACTATCGAGATTTTGCTAACAAAGATTTTAAAATCAGAAAGTACAAAGATGGTTGGAGAGTGTGGAGAACAAGATGAACAAACTCCAAGTCACAATCAAGTTCGAGATCGACATCGAGGATGGTAATATCACCCTCAGTGAGATCAAAGAAAAAATCATTGAACAGGTAAAAACAAACAAGGTTGGCTATTACAAGCAAACCATGAAAACCATTAAGGGGGAAAAATGAACAACATATTTGAAATTGCAAAACAAGTTAAAAAAGAAATGCTAGTGGTTGAATCGCTAAAACTTATTAACAAAGAATATAAAAAACAAGAAAAGAAGTTTATTGATGATTACCTAAATATATGTCGAGATGCTTATGTTCAAGCACATAAAGAAGATATACCTAAAGAAAAGGTATTGGAAAGTTATGAAAAAGACCTTAATAAAAATTTTTTAGAGTGGCAAGAAAAGTGGAAGCCTTACGAAAGTCTGTTAATTACCAAGGGGGAAAAATGAGTAGCACCGATTACATCTACGAGATAGTGCAGTTGTTTAAGCAATTGGATAATCAAGAAGCCAAGTTTGAAGTCATTAAGATTTTAGAAAAAATAGCTGAGGGCAAAGAATGGAAACAATAATCTTTACGATGATAGTAGCGATTCTTTTAATCGTTGCTTTTATGTATTCAAATTTATAGGAGAATCACAATGAAATTATATATAGCAAAAGACGAATACGAGAATGTGTATGCATACACTAGCAAAAAAAGAATGTTAAGAGATGCAAATGCAAATGACTATTGTGTGCAAGAACCCATTCAATTTAATTTAACAAAAGTTGGCGTGTTGGGTGCAATGGAAGAAATAACACACCTTTGTGGCAATGGGGCAGATATTACATTAGGAGACACTTATGAACCAATCACTTGATCCCACCGCACTCGTCTACGAATCCATCTATGGTTATTGCAGAGTTTCATCCATGGAACAAGCCAACCATGGAACTTCACTCGCAGAACAAAAGAAGATCATCACCAAGATGTCTATGTATTTATTTGACCGTGAACCCGATGGCTTTTACATCGATGATGGTATCAGTGGCACCATCGACTTTGATGATCGACCTCAAGGCAAAGCACTGAAAAATGTTCTCGAACCCAACGATGTGGTGTTATGTTCCAAACTTGATCGTTTGATCAGACGCATCAGTGTCTTGTGCAAAATCCGTGATGACTTCAACGAATGCAACATTCATTTGTTTGCTCACGACATTCTCGGTGGAGCAGAATCTATCAGCACTTCTAAGTCACCCAGTGCCAAGATGTTTGTTAACATTATGGCTACTTTTGCTGAGTGGGATAGAGATAGCACAGCCGCTAAACTTCACACTGGCAAGATGCGTGTAGCTAGAGAGGGTAGATACATAGGTGGTGGCGTGCCATACGGCTATCAGTTAGAGAAACGAGGTCGTCATCAGTATTTGGTTGAGGTCCCTGAAGAACAAGAAGTGATTCAATATGTGGATACTTCTATGATCCGCCACGAAAAGATGGGCAGAAAAGCTCCATGGCGTAAAATGTCTAAACAAATCAAGTCGCTTTACAACCAAGATTTACCCTTTTGGAAGGTTGAAAGAATTGCCAAGCGAAAGGTTAAAGAAAGGGCAACTGTATGATATATTTCTCTAATGGCAACACTAGACGAAACAAACATCTTTGGCTTAACACCCAACCAACCCGAAAAGAAAGATGACAGTCTATCTCGTCTAGGCATATCAGAAAGTGGTTATCTTAATCGACTTGCACAAATACAAAACATGCAAAAGGTTGCTGAGGGTGTAAAAGAAAAATCTGAAAAAAAATATGGCTTAGGCATCCCACTATCTCAAAGGTCCATAGAAAGATCAGATTTAATAAAACAATATACTTCTGATTTAGCCGAAGCCACCAAAGACCCAACCCAAGAAAAAAGAGACACAGCTTTAGAAAGTTTTTTTGAAACACCTTTTCCACTGCAAATGGGTCAATATGTATTTGACCCGACTGGCGTGCCAACCGACATAGCTGAAGCTGAGTACAGTGGCAGAAAATTTAAAGAGTCTAGGGAAGCAAGAGGCAAAGGCACAGAATTTTACCCCGGTCCACTTGGAATGGGTGACAGACCCTATTACCCCGACATGACTCCTGAAGAAGCAGGGCTAAAACTACAACAAGGTTTAGCCATAGGTAGCATCCCACCGGGCATTGGTGGTATCGCAGGCATTGCTCAATCCATCATTGGGTTGCCTAGCAAAGTATTGCGTAGTAAAACCATGGATGGACAAGGTGGTGGTAGCGGTGGCATCAGTGAGATACCGCCTGAACCTAAAAAAGATTACGCAGGCTTTGTTTCTAGCGTAGAAAAAGTGGCTCTTGGTCCACAAAAATTTGGTAGTGGACAAGACTTAATTAACTTTATTGAGTCACCGAAAAGATCAGGCATATCTAAAAAAGAACTCGAATACATTGACTTTGACCAAATTAAAAACAACCCCGATTTAACCAAAGAAGATGTCATTAAGTACATTCAAGAAAATAGACCCAACATTTATCGAGTGGAAAGGGTTGAAGATAACCCAACTTATAAGGGCGGTGCAAATGAAAATGAACTTAATGCATTACCTTACAATGAAGTACGAAGCAATGAAATAAACGCAGAAGAGATAAGATATTGGACTGATGAGCATGGAAATGAGATTAAAAAGCAACACGACTCTTTGCTCAACAACCCAGTTTTAGAAAGTAACGGCTTTGTCATTAACAGCGACAACATAAAAAATCCAACCGTGCTAGCAGATTTAGAGAGTTTTGTTAATGGCTTACCTGAAGCTTACACTTACACAGACAGACCGCTTATAAAAATAAATTATCCTGACAACAGAACAGACATAGAAGTTACAGCCAGTGATATAGATGGTGACGATCAGTATAGTTTTTATCAATTTAGAGATGTAGTAGAAGATGGTGCCACCTTAGAGTTTCCAACCCTAAAAGAAGACCCGTTCGATATAGCAGAAAAAGCAGCTATTATTCGTGTGTCTCCCGATTATGGAGGTCAGATTGATGCCTATGAATCCGTTGGTGATTCAGGAACCAATTATCAAATCATAGGTAACGATGAGACTGGCTATCAAGTAATTATTGATGGAGAACGCACAGACGACTATTACAACGACCTAGTAGATGCAAGAGGCAGAATTCAAAGCGAAGCCTTTGACCAAGGCGATATCTTAGAGAGTGCTGACTCATTTGATAATCCATACACAGATGACCAACTCATAGACATAGCACCTATGGATGTAATTACTGGTGAGGCAACCTTGCCTACAAAATTTGATTACGCCTATGGCGGTGATTATCAGTTACCCATGGGTGGTGCAGACAACTATCGTGAGTTTACTCTTCACATAGCCAACCCCAAAACAGCCACAAGATATTATGATCAGTTAGGCACAAAGCATTTTGGTGGTGGTGATGAACTTTTGCATTACAGAACCACAGATAGAATTGATGAGGATGGCAAAAAGGTATTATTTGTAGAAGAAATACAATCCGATCTACATTCAACTGCATCAAGCACAAGAGAAAGAGCTAATTACGAAATAGGTCCTGATACCAAAAAACAGGCAGTAAAAGAACTTAGAGATATTTTTAAAGACAACAAAAACTTAAGAGTTGATGATGATGGGGATATTATAAAACTAGATGCAGATAGCACCTATGACACAACCAATATGCTTACCGCAGAAGAAGTCAGCAATGTTAATACATTTAAAGATGTAACTAACTTTGGCTCTAATATTAACCTAAGAAAATTAAATGTTTTAAGTGACGCAGAGGTAAAAGGTCTTAAGAAATTTAGAGAAAAATACGGCAAAGACGAACAAGTTCTTCCTGACTTCCCATACAAAGGCAATGATTACATAGAGCTAGCAGTCAAAGACATCATGAAACTAGCAAGTGAAGGTGATTATGACAGAGTAGCTTTCACCAACCCTGCCACACAACTTAGAAGAAACAGAAAAGATTTAGCTTACATCGATAGTATCGAAATCAACCAAGTACCAAAATTAACTGAAGCAGAGCAACAATTTAACGAAAACTGGATGCGAAATCGTGACCGATCAATGGTTTCTCAAATGCAACCTGAAAGCGTTACAGGATTTGATAAAATTCGCATTGACGGACCCTTAGCTGATGCTGACCTTAATTCTTTTGTTGGCACCCACACAGACTTTGTTGTCAACGATCCACAAGCAAACAAACTTTGGCAAGACTTTCATAAATCAGAAAATTTAGAATTTAATAAATCTCTTGATGATTATTATGACGAATACATGGTGGATAACCTCAACGATCTCGATGATAAAATTTTGTTTGATAATGACATAAAGCAAACAGTTCAATATGTTTTTGCAAAAGCTGACAAATCCCCAACACCAACACAAGTGGCTGAAGAGGTACAAAAGCTATTAATTAAAAAGGCTAAATTTCATCATTTAAGAACTTTAAAAAATGTTTTAGATAATTCAGCATCACAAGACTTAAATCTTCTTCGTCAGTATAAAGAGCTAAAAGGTGCAGATGCATCAAGCGATGCAGAGGTTTTTGATCACTTGCAAAAAGCTGCTTTAGGTGAAATAGAGAAACAACAAGGTAAACCTTTCGGTGATATTAATTTAGAAAATATTGTTTTACCTGAATCTATAACTCAAAAAGTAAACCAAAACACAAGAAGAGCTATTTCTTCTATTATGCGTAGTTTCTACGATCACACATTGCCCAATGTAGAGGATGCAGGCAGATATATTGTCAAACAAAAAGGCACTGGTTTTAAAGTAGACAAAGACAAGTTTATGCTTGAAAAGGGTGACATAGAAGACAACCTTTCAACCTTAAAGTTTGAGTCTATTGAGGATATTTTAGAGGGAGACATAGTTGAAGGGGATAGACGCTTCTTTTCATTAAACAAAACACTTAAAGAACAAATAAAAAAAGATGCCGAAAAAAACAATATTCCCGAATCCACTAAAGATTCACAGGTTTATCAAATTGAAGGTGAAATGGGCGAAGGCAAAAAACCTTTAGACATGTATGGAAAAATTATTCCGCAACAACTTAAAAAAATTGCACAGAAATACGATAAAAATGCCGAGCCTCAGTTAAAAAATGTTCTTTATACCTATGATGAAAACCTATCACCAACAGACCTTTACACAGACTTTTCAGTTGAACAAACAAAATTGCGTGAACAAGGTCAAAATCTTATAAAAAATAAAAAAGTTGATAATTATGACCCTGAAAATGGTATTGATTTTGAAGCACACGAAGCCGCCACCATCGACATCACCCCTGAAATGCGAAAAGCTATCTTGACCGAAGGCGTGAATGTCATGTACAAAGGTGGTATAGTTAATAAGGTTAAATCCATGGACAAACCCATCCAAGGCAACAGACGAGAAATATAATGGCAGTAGACTATTTAAAAACATACCTAGGCATCGATCCTAATGACTATTCTTCAATGGAAGCACGCATTCGTGGTGAAGAACCACAAGCACAAGTTCCACTTATGCGACAACCCACGATGATGCCTCAGACTAGAAGCTTGGGCGAGATGGAAGCCATGCCAATGGCACCAAGATCACAACCGACTCCACAAGTTGATGATAGATATCAATCTTTAATGGATGAAATTTCATCTTTGAAAGCACAAATTGATGCTTTGCAAACACCTGTTGTCGAAGAAGCACCTATGATGCCCATCGAACCTGAAGTAGCTGAAGCACCCATGATGCCTTCTGTACCTTCAGTGACAGTTGAACAATTACAAAATAGAATGGTTGGCGAACCACAAAAATTGCCACAAGAACCTGTACCTTTTCAAACACAAGCACCATCACAAGACATACAAGCGAGCATTGATTATTTATCCAAGTTGCCAAAAATGAACATACCGCAAATTCCTGACATAGAACAAATTAGGCAAAAAATGGAAGAAGCCAACATGACTTTTCCTGAGCCAGTAAGTTATCAAGATCAGTTGCAATCAATTAGAGATTTGCCACCGATGCCAAATAATTTTATGGGAGACTCAGCAAGAAATGTCATGAGTCAAATCCAACAACCACAAATGCAATCTTTTGGCAGACCACAGCTACCTTTTCAAGGCGGATTTATGCCTGAAATGCGTGCAGGCGGAGGCGGAATCGACAAAGCCATATACGACTTAAAGTTTAAGCTCAATGGCTAACATAAACGGTTGGGGTCGAGGTACATGGGGTCAACTCACATGGGGTGAGGCTATACCCGTCACCCTCAGTGGTTTATCAGCCACATCCGCACTTGGAACAGTTACTCCTGATGCCGAAGCAACGGTTACCCTGACAGGTTTAAGCGTAACTGCTACCAATGGTGGTTTAGCGGTAGATGCAGGCGGTAAAATTGGAGTCAATGGCTTGGCAGGAACCTCTGCTTTAGGTACAGCCACCACTGTTTCTAACAATACTTTAAATGTTTCAGGCTTGGTAGGAACTTCTGCTTTAGGTAGTATTGGAGTTAATTGTTCTGCGGTAGCATCAGTTGGAGGACTAACCTCAAGCTTAGGCTCAGTATCAGTAGATGTAGATGGTGAAGCGAATGTTGCAGTTACAGGCGTAAGTGCGACAAGTGCAGTTGGCACATCTAGCACCATAACTGATAATAGGTTTAGTGTAAGTGGAACTATTGGTAACCTTCGTGGCTCTGATCCGTTTGTTAATCCAACGGTTAAGGGCGGTTGCAATGTTACGCCCACAGGCGTATCAGGCACAGGACAAGTCGGCACATTTAACATTTGGGAAGTTATTGATGATTCGCAAAACCCGAATTGGACTGAAATTGCAGCTTGATTTAATATACAATAAACAATTTAACGTGGCATAATAAATGCTCAGAGGTAAGAAATGGCAACTTATGTAAATAATTTAAGACTCAAAGAAATCGCTACAGGTGATGAAAGCGGAACTTGGGGTACTTCTACAAATACCAACTTAGAATTAATTGGTGAAGCTCTTGGTATAGGTACTGAAGCTATTACCACTAACGCAGATACTCATACAACTACAGTCGCAGACGGATCAGCAGATGCTGGTCGAGCCATGTATCTTAAATATACAGGCACACTAGATTCAGCTTGTACGATTACGATTGGTCCAAATACTATGAAGCGAGTTCAAATAATTGAAAACGCTACTAGTGGATCGCAAAATATTATTATTAAACAAGGTTCAGGAGCTACAGTAACTATAGCCAATGGTAAAGTTGCAGTAGTTCAATTAGACGGAGCAGGAAGCGGAGCAGCAGTTTTAGATGTATTTACTGATTTACAAATTTCTGACAGTTTAACTTTAAATGGTCCAGTCCTTACGATAGGTGATGCAGTAGCCGAAGATACTAAAATAGTGTTTGACGGTAATGCTCAAGACTATTATGTAGGACTGGATGATAGTGCTGATGATTTGGTTATAGGTCTTGGTTCAGCAGTAGGTACAACTCCTGGTATTTCAATAGATGAAAACCAGTTTGTAACTATGCCTAAAAAAGTTACAGCTTCTACTTCAGCAAATATTAGCCAAGTAGCCATTACCTCAAGCTCTAATGCAGTAGCTTGGGATGCTAGAGCAGCAGCCAACGCATATCACGTTACTACAGAAAATACGACTTTCTCAGCCCCCAGTAACGCTGTAGAAGGTGCAATTATCTCGGTTGAGATAGCTCAAGGTTCTACACCAAGAACGATAGCTTGGAATACAGTCTTTGAATTTGCAGCATCAACTGCACCCACCATTACAGCCACAGCTAACAAAACAGACATACTAGCCTTTAGATATAATGGTTCAGTTTGGCAAGAAATTGGTAGAGTTCAAAACCTAGCACAAACATAATATGGAAACGCTACAGCGTACAGCAAACAGAGGAAGCATATCTACTGGGTATGATATTGATAACTCTTTGAAGTTAGAAGCTGATAATAGTGAATATCTTGAAAGAGACCCAAGTTCTGCTGGAAATAGAAAATTATTTACTACCAGTATGTGGGTTAAAAGAACTGAAATAGGTCAAGCATCTACTATTTTTGGCGTACAACCAGCAAGTAGCGGTAGTGATGCAAATACTTTTCAGTTTGGATTTACTTCAGGTGATAAATTCCAATGTGGATTACAAACTTTTTATGCATTGCAAAGCAACAGATTGTTCAGAGATACATCAGCTTGGTATCATATTGTGGTTGCAGTAGATACAACACAATCTACAGCTGCTAACAGAATTAAATTATATGTAAATGGTGTGCAAGAAACATCTTTCTCAATTCAAGCCACTATAACTCAAGACTCAGATTTAGGGATTAATTTTACAGAGCCACATAGAATAGGAACATTGCTTTCTAATTCTTGGTATTTTTCAGGTTACATCGCAGAAATGAATCATATAGATGGTCAAACATTAACACCTACAGACTTTGGTGAGTTTGATAGTGATACTGGTATTTGGAAACCTAAAGCCTATGCAGGTTCTTATGGTACTAATGGATTTTATTTAGACTTTGAAAGCTCTGGAAGTTTAGGAGCAGACTCAAGTGGTAACAGTAATAACTTCACCCTAAACAACATCACATCCGCAGACCAAGCAACTGACACGCCTACTAATAATTTTTGTACGCTTAATCCTTTAATGACTAACGCAGGATCGACAAATTATTTAACAGTAACTGAAGGTGGAACTAAAGGTGTTAATGCCGCTGCTGCATATAAAATTTCTAACTCCAGTATAGGATTATCAAGTGGTAAATGGTATTGGGAAGTTAAGGCAACAGATGTAAATGGAGTAACAGCAATAGGTGTTACCATGCCTAATTATTGGGATGCTGATTATACATTACAAGGTTGTATTTATTATGCTCAAGGTCCTCAAAGATATAATAATGCAAGTGCTTCTAGCTTTGGAAGTGGTTATTCAGATGGAGATATAATTTCATTTGCTTTAGATATGGATGCAACTCCACCCACTATGGAAGTTTATAAAAACAATTCTAGTGAAGGCAATTTAATGGCAGGACTTTCTATTAATGGAACAGGTGGTGCATTTTTACCAGAGAAAAAAGATTTCTACTTTCCAAAAATTGTAGGCTATAACGCAAATACTTTTGAATGTAACTTTGGTGGCTATACATCTTTTTCAATCTCAAGTGCAGAAAGTGATGCTAATGGCTACGGAAACTTTGAATACGCACCACCATCGGGCTACTATGCAATCTGCACAAAGAATTTAGCGGAGGACGGATAATGGCTTATACAGCAATAGACAGATCAAGAGATCATTTTGTAGTTACTTTATGGACTGGTAACGATGTTGATGGAAGAACTATTAGCAACGGAGAATTTTTACCTGATTTTTTATGGATGTTTAATAGAAACAATGCAGGGGCTTGTCCAGGAGTTGTTTACAATAGCACCATAGGAGCAGGAACAAACTCTGCTGCTTTTGGTGGAAATGCTAATGGACAGTACAATGCAATTTTTACAAGTTTAAATTATGAACTTGCAAATGGTGATTTTTATAGATATGGGTATCTTTCAGGTTTAACATCTACAGGATTTACTTGTGCAGCAGGAAATGACGGAAGTGGATATCAAAATTATAGACACAATCAAAATAATTACAACTATGTAGCTTGGCAATGGAAAGCTAATGGTGGTACGACAACAAGCAAATCTTCAGGAACAGTAGCAGGAAATGTAACAACACCTTGTATTCAGCAGGTAAATACTACTTCAGGATTTTCAATCATAACTTATACAGCTAGTACAAGTTATGCAGGAAGTGAAACACATTTAGAACATGGTCTAGGTGTTGGACCCGAATTTGTTATTGTAAAAAGTTTAGATGCAGCTGGAGGATGGGCGGTGTACCACGCAGAAAATGGAGGCTCACCAAATGCAGGATATAGTTATAATATATTAGACACTAACGCAGCAACAGCACAGGCAAGTCCAACTAATCAATATTGGTTAAACACGCCTGCTGAATCCAATGCAACACTTTTAGCTTTTGGAAGTAATGCGGATGTAGGTGCGAATGGTACAAACTATGTAGCTTACTGCTTTGCAGAAAAACAAGGCTACAGCAAGTTTGGTAAATATCAAGGTAATTCAGATTCAACTGGTAAAGGTCCTTTTGTTTATACAGGTTTTGCTCCTTCTTGGGTTATGATAAAAAAAACCGATTCTGCAAATGATTGGGTTATCCATACTTATGAACTTGGAACTATTGCTAGTACTGGAAGTGAAAAAGGCAATTTAGGGAATGCAAATACCGCAGCATTAAGAGCAAATGAAAATAGTGCGGTAGATGGTTGGGGTTCTATTGATATGCTTAGTAATGGTTTTAGAGTAACAAGTGCAGGTGGTGCAAGTGAGAATGTATCGGCTCCATATATCTATATGGCATTTGCAGAAAATCCATTCGTAACATCAACAGGAATCCCAGCAGTTGCTAGGTAAAATAATTAATTTGAGGTAATATAGAATCATGTGGGCATCAGTAGATACAGACAATAACGTAACCGAGGTTTATGCAAAACCGACAGCCATTACTTATGGGGATGTAAATTATCCTTCAAACGTAATGACTTCTTGGTCAAATGCTGAATTAGCAACAATAGGAGTTTATCCAGTTGTTGAGGATACAAGCAATTACGAAAACCCTTATTACTATACCAATACAAACGAAACCTTTACTTATTACGATAGCGTAAGCGTAAGTGGTTCAACTTATACAAATACGGTAGTATCAGCCTACGGAACAGCAACACCTAAGTCTTTAGATGATACAACAACTACTGATCCTCTGACTGGCGATCAAATTGAAAATCCAGGTTTAAAATCAAACGCTATTACAACTCAAAATGAACTAGCTTATGCTTTATTACAACCTAGCGATTGGTATGTAGTACGCAAGTCTGAAAACGGTACAGCGATACCTACAGATTGGGATAATTGGAGAGAGTCAATAAGAACGACTTACCAAAGCCAAGTAACAGATATTAACGCTTGTACAACGGTTCCTGAACTACAGGCTTTGTTTACACCTGTTGGCAATCCGCCAGTAGCACCATTACCTCAGTTTCCACCGTCTCCCGATCAAACTTCATAGGAGTAAGTTATGAAAAATGTATATTTAATATTAATTGGCTTATTTGCCACTTCATGTGCAACAGTAGGCTCTGTTATAGATGGCGGAAAAAATATTGCCATGACTACGGTTGATACAACTGTAAAAACAGCAGGCTCTATTTCAGGAGCAGCATTAAAAGATGTTAGTGGCGTTGTTAATACGGTAGCTGAAACTTACGAAGGCGTAATTGATACAGTTGTTGAAAATATTGACGAACAAACTGACGAGCTTCAAAACAAACCCGAGGAATCTAAATAATGGATATATTAATACCATTAATAATAGTAACAGTAGTTTTAGCTTGGTCTGTAAAAAGATTTAAGCCTGAGCTTTGGGAAAAAGCAGTTTCTAAATTTAAGAAATAACATGTCTTGGTGGAAAAAAGTAGTATATTTTTTTACGCCTCTTAGTTCAGCAGAGTTACCCAATCCTCTTAAAGAGGAGATGGAAACTGTTAGGGCTAGGAATAAAAAAGGTAGATACGTTGCTGACGATCCCACCACTCCTGACATAAACGAGGCTTACACTCAAGTTCCAAAAAAAAGAGGTCGACCTCGTAAGAAAAAATAATGTACGAGTATGCTTGCGAAGTCATTAAGGTGGTTGACGGAGATACTTCTGACCTTAATATTTCTCTTGGTTTTGATATCTATCACAAGTGTCGTGTACGCCTATATGGGATTGACACGCCTGAGTGTCGGACAAGAAACAAAGACGAAAAAGCTAGAGGTAAATTAGCCAA
>Ga0209193_1001273_pt1 | contig 13347 bp, 10 predicted proteins | sample COGITO_mtgs_1003_FD_185515 | JGI IMG/M metagenome (GOLD analysis project Ga0209193, IMG submission 185515) | Pelagic marine microbial communities from North Sea - COGITO_mtgs_100330 (SPAdes) (version 2) | ecosystem: Environmental > Aquatic > Marine > Epipelagic ... | reverse complement strand
TCCAGCTAATGAAAGTTTTGAAAAAACAAATGGTTTTCCTGAAAATGTTATACAAAACGCACAAACACTAGTTAGAACTAGAGTTTTAGAAGGTATAAATGCTAATTCAGATCCTATACAAACGGCTATTGGAGCACCTAAAGCGCCAGATAAGCCTAAAGATACTACCACTGGAAAACCTACAGAAAAAGAGGTAGATAAAAATATAATAGACAAAGTTGTTGGCGACTTAGAAAAATTTGAGATTCAGTTAGATAATAAAACTGTTGCAGAGCGAGCTTTAAGCAACTTAGGACTTAAAGCAAAAGATATTTACGACAAAGAGGGGACACCTGAAGCTAAGATTAAACCAAGTAAAAGAAAAGAAATTGAAGATGAAACAAGAAAAATAATTAATAAAGAATATAAAAATCAAATTCAGTCTATAATTAATGAACTAAACAATGTTGGAGGAAGAGGCAAGTTTGAATATAATTTAGAAACAGGAATAGTAACTAAAAGTGCTCCGCCGGAAATTGATGAAAAAACCAATGAATTTAAAGCAGGAAAAACATTAGTAGAAATAGCTACCCCTGTAAATTTCTGGGATACAAAAGAATTAGATAAATTTAAACAAGAGCTATATAATTTAGTAGATTTAGGAGTTGTAGGAGAAGAAGCACAAACATCATCTGACCCGCTGGGGTTAGGAATTAATTAAAATTTTAAAGCTAATACACATAGTATGAATTATTTAGAATTCTCTAAAAAAATTAAAGAAAAGTATCCTCAATATTCTGATGTAGACGACAGAGAGCTGGCGGAAAAAATAATTGAAAAATATCCTGAGTATTCAAATATTACATTTGATGTTGAGCCGGGAAAGCAAGAAGGTGTCCAGACTGCGGCTGTAGCTGCGGCACCTGTTACACCGGAAGAACCTCAGCAGCCTACCACATTTCAGCAGCCTTCTCCATTATTAGATCAAAAATTACCAGTTGGCGTAGCATCTTTAGACCAAATTGAATCACAAGAAGTTCCCAAAGAAGAAAAAACAAAAGTTTCTGCTGGAGAAAAAATGGTTCGTGTAAATAATAATGTATACACAATCGATGAAGTTGAAGAATCTAAAGCTTACAAAGATGGAGGATATAAAAGTGTAGACGATTACATAAAAAAGTTTAGGGGCAACGCGGAGTATATTGAGTCTATAGACGTAACGGCTGATTTACCAACTGTAGAAGAAGCAACTACTCCAGAAGCAAAAGAACTAGCGAGGGGTAAAGAGCTCAGCATTGAAGGCAATAAAAAAATTAAAAGTGTTAATAAAAGCACTCCGGAAGTACAACAAGCTTTTATAGCATCTATAGATGAAGAAATAAGTGCTGGAGGTTTAATAACACAAGGAAACGTTGAAGCATATAGAGGAGGCGGATCTATGATTGGTCGTCTAGAAAGCCCACAGCCTTATCTTGCTAGTGAAGTAGAACCTGCTTCGGATAAAGATTTAGAAGAATTTTTAGGGCAAGACAAGTTTAATATATATAAACAGTACCAAAAAGACGGCTCAATTGATATGGAGCTCGTTGAAGAGCTTTTCCCAAACAAATTAAACAATATTATAAGAGAAGAAAAAAGAAGGAAAGCCGCAAACTACGCAACAAGCCTTGGTCCAGAAGAAAGGGAATTAATGAATCGTTTTGTTGGCGAGGATATTGACTCTGAATATGCTAAGCAAGAAAAGAAAAAGAAACAAGACGAAAAAGATTATTTTGAAGCGACAGGTAGAATATTAAACCAAACCCAAATATTAAACGATAGAAAATACGAGCCTTCTACGGAATCACTAATTAAAATGGGGCTGATAGAACGGGTTCCTATAAAAACTAAAGAGGCTTTTGAAAAAACAGAAACAAACAAAATAAAAGCTGACCAGGAGCTTTTAATAGATGACATTGATACTTTTAGTGCAAAAGCAGAAGAATTTGATAATTTATATGGCCCTAAAATAAAAGCGCTTAATAAGTTAGGTAACGACATAGAAGCTTTCGGAGACCCACAAAAAGATCCAGGTGCATATAATTCAATGGTTAACGAGTTTGAAGCTATAAGGCTTGATTTAAATAGCGTAAACGTTCAAGAAATAAGCGATCAGCTAGTCGCTGAGCAAGATGCAATAAGAGAAAGGTCACTAGCATTAAGTGAGCGAGCCGGACTTATCGACGATGTATCAATACTTGCTGAGGCTACTAGCAAAAACTATAGCAACATAGATAGAACGCTGCTAATGATGAAAAAGTCTTTTGGCGGCGCTGGAGCTGTGCTAGGAACGGGTATTTTAAATACTGCTGTTACAATGGCCAAAGCGGAAGACACTCCTTTCACAATTGCTGTAGACCGTTTATATCAAGACGCTATAGATTATAACAAAGAAATAGACAAAGAAATAGAAGGTCTAAGTCGAACTATAGAATTAAAAGACGTACAGTTTGATGATGTAAGTGCTGTTGATTATTTGTTTCAAATGCTTGCCAATAATTCTCCGTCTATATCGGCGGCTTTAGCAACTGGCCCATTATCTCAATTAGGTTTGCCCGCTCAAGCTGTAAGAAATTTATTGCAAGCTACATTTTTTACAATGGAAGCTGGCGGTAAATTAAGCGAACTAGAAATAGCCCAGCGAAATGCGCCGCAATTGTTAGGTATTTTAGAACAACAATACGAAGACGCACAAACACCAGCGGAAAGAAAAATAATTGAACAACAAATAAGCGAGACGCAGGATTTATTAGATGCTGGCCAGCTAAAAAAGATGTTTGTTGCATCAACATATGGCACTGTTGCTTCTTTTGCTGAGCGGTTTGGAACGTTGTCATATGTTAATAACATTAATAGATTTTTAAATGTAACTAGAGGCAATGTTTTACAAAAAGGATTAAAGACAATAGGCAATGTTGGTTTTAATGCCGGAACAGAACTTGTTGAAGAAGGTTTTACCCAAATGACGCATAACTTTATAGATATTGCGGCTATGGGAGAAGACAAAAGTATATTTGAAGGCTTAGACGAAGATTTTGTAGCAAATGTAGCTTTATCTTCTTTAGCTATTCAAGGCCCTAGTACTTCTATGAATATTGCTGGTATAGCACTCGAAGAGCTTAGTTCAATAGACGATAAAAAAGAATTTATTAAAAAAAGAAATAAATTAGTATCGCTAGACGCTGAACTAAGAGAAATAAACGAAGATAAAACGTACAAAATACAAGGCGAAGCAAGGAAAAATATTTTAGAAGAAAGAAGAACATTAGCTAGAGAACTAATATTAGATTATGGTATAGCCGTTAACGACAAGTTAGGAGATACAGGCATAACAATGCGTGGCATACAAGAAAAGCTTGCGATAGGCAGGAGAACAGGCGATTACAGTCAGTTTAACAAAATGACAGACTTAGCTTGGCAAAAAAGAAAAGTATTAAAAGAAATAAGCAAGCACGAACTAGAAGGCGGTGATACCCAAGCAGATATTAGATACGGAGAGAGCTTGCAAGCAAAGTACACTAAATTAAACCAAGAGCATAGTAGATTAGCTAGCCGCAAAAAACAAGAAGAACTTGAAGAGTTACAGAAAGGGTATAAAACAGAAGATGGCACTGTTATACCTTATCAGAATATTGCACAAAGACAAAGGGCACTTGCAATATTTAGATTAAACCGAAATATTGCTAGGAACACAATAGAAAATGCTAAGCCTAAAAAAGGAGTTCAGAAGCCTAAGTATATAGAGTTTAATTTTAGCGAAATAGCCGCTAACACTAAATTAAGCGATGGAGAGAAGCTAGCAGCTATAAGAGATAAAATAAAAGAATGGGCCCAGGAAAATAACCGCTCTGAATCTTTTGTACAAAACGTATTAGCTGGATATAGGGATCGCTCAAATGGTATATATGAGCAAAATACAGCAGTTGTATTTACTGATCTTATTGTTGGGCAAATATATGACGCCAGAGTTTCTGATTTAGACTCCAGAGTTGCCGCTGTTGCACCGGTGCATGAACTTTTACATGCTTATAATAAAGAAAACAATATAACCGACGAAGGTATATTAAAATCTATAGATGGTGCAGTAAAAGGATTAGAAGATTTTATTAGCGAAAAATGGAAGCAAGGCGCAATTACCACTGCTCAACGAGATTATTTTGAAGCAAGAAAAGCAAGATATTCTAAGAGTACTTTTAAAAATGAAGAGTTAGTTAATTTAGTAAACGACCTTATTGCAGCTAAGATTTTATCTAGAAATCAGTTTACAGAGTTATTTCAGCTTAGAACAGCTATAAATAAAATAAATAACTTTTTTATTGGAGAAGCATATGATTACTCATTTATAGAAACCGGCCAACAGCTATTCAATTATATATCAACTTTTCAGAAAGTAACTAGGGATCAAGCTTTAAAAATGACAGGTACACCTGAAGAACGCGATGAGGAAGAGTTTAGGAGGTCTTTAGGAGCACAAATTGAATTAACCGAAGAAGAGTCTGAAAAATTAGATGAAGCTGTTAAAAGAGCTAATACGGCTTATTTAGAAGAAAAAAGAGATAACAGAGAAGTTAGAGAAGCTAAAGCAGAAGCGTTAAGTTTAGTTGAAGGCGACTTGTTTGCAACAACAGAGGCTTTGTTTAATATATACAGCGTTGAAACTGATGGCAAATTTAAAATAGAAGAAGATAAAGCTGTAGAAATAGCATACAATTGGGACAACGAAATACAAAGAAGGCTAAATACTTCTAGCGATCCTAGGTTTGAATATTATAGAGACAGTCCGGCATTTGATAACGAAATTGTTGAAGAGATAGCGGCTACAACTATAATGGGTACTGAAAACAGACCAAGCCAATCTATAAAAGGTTTAATTGAAAGTTACGATGGCAGTGTCCCAATTAACGCTTGGATTAACAAATACATAAATAATAAAATAGTAGATGTTATTAATAATGCTTTCCCAATATTAGCAGGAAAAGAAGCTAGAACAGACGAAACAATAGAGAAGTATGCTAGAAGCTTTAGAGAAGAAGCAGAAGAAACTTCTTTTGAAGACGAAGATATTAGTGCTGCGGCTGAACAAAACAGAAAAACAAAAATAAATGTAACTCCAGGGTTAATAGACCCTCGAAAAATACTTCCAGAAGGTTTACTTGAAGAGGCTGAAAAAGCAATAAAGCCACAGATTGAAAAACTAAACTTAGAAGAGCTTAGTTTAAAAACGTTAACAGATCTTGCTACAGATGTTACAGCCGACTTTTTTAGCGTTCGTGATCGAACTTTATATGAGAAAAAGCTAAATCTTAATAGAAAAGAAATGGCTTCTGCTCAGGAAACTCTTAAGGACATAGGTTTCCAAAAACTTATCGACTTATTGCCTTTTGCTACAGTTCCTATGGTAGCCGGCGGTGACAAAAAAATAACTGTTGGAGAAGCGGAAAAAATGATTTCTTCCGAGTTAATTGGAACATCAACGGGAGTTGCAAATAACATAGTTAAAAAGTTTTACGAGCCGGTAGGGCGTGTGAGAACAGCTGCTGGACTTCCAGAAAAAATAAAGAAAGAAAATCTAACGCCAGCTGATATGGCTGAAGCATTAGGTATGGATATTGACGGAAAAGTTATTAATGACGATCCAAGATCTCCAACTGGCCAAAACATTAAAGGTATGATGGAGCTTGTTGGTAGGCTTATAACAAATAAAATTGTTAGAGAAGAGCTTGCTGACGATCCTGAATACAAAACTTACGTTGCCAACATATATGCAGGCGTTTCACCTTTAATGGCTTCCATAGGTGCCGCTTACGAATATAATTATAGAGAAATACTTGGAATTAAAGAGGTTACTGAAGAATTTTTAAAACAATATCCTAATAGTAAATATACACTAGATTTTACTAATGTATATCAGCTACAAAGTGCGAGAAATGCTTTTCAGCTACTTATAAATTCTTTTTCTCCAGAAGATATAATAAAATACATACTACCTACTATAAGCAGCCAGTCCGGACTAATTGGCAAAGTGCTGGCAGCAGACTCAAATGGCCAACTTATAAATGTATTTTCAGAAACAGTAAACGACCCAGAAAAAGTTGGAATTAAAAAAACTAGATATTTTTTAACCCAAGGCCGCGCTGATTTCTTTAAAAACTTTTTTAAAAATGCACAATACGAGCAAGGTGCTAAAGAGGTAACTATAAATGGTAAAACATATCCAACTGTTACAAATAGCTTTGCTAATAAACAAAATACAAAAGGCTTTTTAAGCGGAAAAATAGAAAAAGACTTAGGCGCGAGATTCGAATTTAATCAAGACCAGCGCCAAGGACTAGAAACAATAGTAAATAAATTAAAAGAATTATTAAAAGACGAAAAAATATCAGCTAATGATGTTGGAATGATAATGCAAACTTTTAATGCATCTACCAACGGACTAGCAAGAACAGCTGCTACACTAACTTCTTATGCAAAGCTAAATAATAAACAAAAAGAAGGATTAACTGACGCTGACTTTGATTACGAGCACACTAAGCCCGCAAGAGTAGTTATAGGGCAGCTATTAGAATACATTGCAGGTAAAGACGTAACCTTCGAAAGTATAATGGACAACTACAATGCAGCTATCATACTTGAATCACAACATAAGGCTGTAAATAAATTTTACAAAAAAGATCTTCCTAAAAAAGGCGCTAAAAAAAGATATAGCCACCCAAAATTAAACAAATATTTAAAGAAAGAAGGTATACCTCTTATTAACCTTACTGAATTTGAAGATATAGACGAACTAAAAGCTTCTGCCGGCGCGGTATTAGAGTCTAATAGAAAGGCTTATAATAAAGCGTTTCCAAACGAAGCTAAAACTGTAGATACAAACGATCAGATAATTGAAAAATTTAAGAAAACAGACAATCAGCGTATAGAAACAAGTATAAAAGCATCTAAAGGAGCTAACTTAAGTAAAGATTTTAATGTAATACTTCAAAGAAAGCACGGCATAAGGTTTAATAAAAAAGTAACCGATGCAGAAGCAAGATTAAGATCAGCGCAAAAACCTAATTATAGATTTTGGATACCACCATCCGCGGACGATTTTATGGGTTTACTTTATTATACGTTACCCAAAGGTAAGCAAGGAGAAGAAGCGATTGCTTTTTATAAAAAATATTTATTAGATCCTTTTTCTATAGGTGAAAGAGCTATAGATCAAAGAATAGTTCAAATGTCTGCTGACTACAAAAAATTAAAGAAAGATTTAAAAGTAAGAGCAGAGTATTTATCTAAGAAAAATACAACAGGATTTACCAATGAGCAGTCAATGCGTATTTGGATGTTTAACAATGCCGGCCATGAAGTACCCGGCTTAACTAAAAAAGAACTAAGAGAGAATTTAAAGCTTGTAAATAATGACCCATCGCTTCTTGCTTTAGGTAAGGGTATTATAAAACTAACTAAGCTTAAAGAATACACTAAGCCTAGTAAAAACTGGGTGGGCGGAACTATAGCTAACGACATGTTTAATATCAGCCGTGGAGAAATACGACAAAAGTATTTAGAAAAATGGCAGGCTAACGCTGATGAAATATTCACTGAAGATAATCTTAATAAGCTAGAATATTTGTACGGCATAGATTATGTAGTGTCTCTTAAAGATTCTTTAAGAAGAATGAAGGAAGGTAGAAACAGAAAATATGTTAATTCTCATACTGAAAGGGTATTTGATTATTTAAACGGGTCTACTGCTACTATAATGTTCTTTAATACTAGATCAGCTCTACTTCAAACAATATCCGCTATAAACTTTATAAACTGGAGTGATAACAATCCTTTAAAAGCTGGCGAGGCATTTGCAAATCAAGAGCAATATTGGAAGGACTTCATGAGGCTTATGAACTCGGATTATTTAGTAGCAAGACGTGCAGGATTAAAAATAAATGTAAGTGAGGCTGAGCTTGCTGAGATTGTTAAAACAACAAGAAAAAATAAAATTCAAAAGCTAATAAATAAATTACTTAGAAGTGGATATGCACCAACCCAATTTGCAGATAGCATAGCTATAGCGTCAGGCGGTGCAACATTTTATAGAAATAGATTAAATACTTATATAAAGCAAGGTTTATCTGAAAAAGAAGCGGAAGAAAAAGCATTTAATGACTTTAGAGACATATCAGAAGATAATCAGCAGTCAAGTAGGCCAGATAAAATAAGTATGCAACAAGCGGATACGATTGGGCGCGTTATATTAAACTTCGCTAATACACCAATGCAGTATGCTAGAATATCTAAAAAAGCCGCACTTGATTTATTAAATAATAGAGGGGATTGGAAAACTAATACATCTAAAATACTCTATTATACTTTTGTACAAAACTTAATATTTAACACAATACAGAGTGCTGTATGGGCTTTAATGTTTGGAACCGACGAAGATGAAGACGACGAAAAAATCTTCGATGCAAACATAAATATAGCGAATGGAATGGCTAACAGTATACTTAGAGGACTAGGTATATATGGTGCAGCCGGCGCAATGGTTAAAGATGTTGCTTTAAAAATCTACAAAGAATACCGTAAAAAAGAAAGAGGCGAACGAGGCGAATATTCTAAAGCTGTATTTGAGGTACTTAATATTGCTCCTCCATTAGATTCAAAAGTAAGCAAAATACGCGGTGCTTTATTTGCTGCGGATAGAGGAGCTTATGAAGATTTATTTGACGAAGGGTACATACCAGAAAGTAAGTATTTACTGCCTACAGCTAAAGTATTTAGTGCTGTCCTTAATATACCATTAGATAGAGTATACATTAAATATAAAAATATAGAAGGTGCAATGGGCGATGACCTAGAAGCTTGGCAACGCGTAGCGCAATTAGCAGGTTGGGAAGCATGGCAACTTGGTATAGATGAAACTAAAAAGCCTTTTACGCAGGAAGATTATGATAAAGCTTTAACTAAGTATTTAAAAAGTAAGTAATTATTAATGTGTATAGCATAAATTATTAGATATGAAATCAAGAGGACTAGGAGACGACATAGCTAACTTTACTAAAAAAACAGGTATTAAAAAAATGGTTGACACTATGTCAAAAGGTTTAAATATACCCTGCGGTTGCGAAGGTCGCCAAGAAGCAATGAATATATTATTTCCTAAAAAATATAAATAATGGCATTAAAAGGAAACCAAAGTAAAATAGATGCCGACGGAGACGGCAAAATAACAGGGGAAGACTTTAAAAAACTTAGAGGAGGTCCTCAAATGAAAAGTGTAAAAATATCGCCAGCATGTAAGGCTCTAGCTAAAAAGAAATTTAGAGTATGGCCAAGCGCTTATGCTTCAGCATTTGGAGTCAAGTGTACTAAAGCTGGTGGCCCAGGTAAAATGAATAAAAAGAAAAAATAATGAAAGGGGTACCACATTACAAAAAAGATGGATCACTTTATTGCGGACGGTTACATAAGCACAGCGATGGAACTATGATGACTGGAAAGACAATGAGTAAAGACAGCGTAGAATTATTTCACTACAAAGATTTATCAAAAGAAGTAAAGAAAAAAATAGATCCAAAAGCTAAGTGTAAAAAAAGCCTAAACTAAATGGCTAAGAGTAAGATAAAAGGAGGGGGTACCACTAAAGCTTGTTTACCGGCGGCTAAAGTGAAATCTATGAGTAAAGCTGAGCGCGAAGCTGTTATTAGAGCTAAAAAATCCGCAGGTAAAGCTGGAAAATACAAAAGATCTCCAAAAAGTTATATAAGCGGCACAAGCAGCCCCGGAGATACTCTCCGAGATTGGTTTAAAAAAGATTGGATTAACGTAGAAACAGGCGAACCTTGCGGTGCTAGCCGTAAGAAAAAGAAAAAATCTTCTAAAAAAAGATAATGTAAGAGCGTATTTAGGTGTGTAACTATTTAATTAGATACTTAACGTTTAGTTAACATTTTAGTATCTTTGAATTAAAATTACACATTATGCGCTTTTTATTTTTTATACTCACAATATTTCTTACAAGTTGTCTTACCACTCATAAAGGTATTGATCCGCTTGGTAGTAAAGTAACTGTGTACAGAAATTACAACGGAAAAGTTGTTAAACACGTTAGAGAAGACGACAGCAAAGTTACCATCGTCTATTACTCTAAACGTTAATCAACCATCACAACTTAAACAATTCTCATCTGTTACTTTCTTAGCAATGTCTCCACGAAGAACAGATTCAGTTCTAACATAATACAGAGTTTTTATACCTTTCTTCCAAGCGTCTAAATGAACCTTGTTTATAAACTTTGGGTCAGTATCTGCGGGGAAGGCTAAGTTCAACGAAACACTCTGGTCAATATACTGTTGGCGTATACCAGCTTGATTAATAATTTCAAGTTGGTTTATTTCTTTAAACGTTTTAAAAATCTCTTTAATCGGTATATTATGCGGTCCATATAAAACATCATCAAGTTCATCAATAAGTTGTATCGAACCGCCGTATTCCAAAATTTTATTCCAAATCTCATCTGTATCTAATTTATTATCTATTAATACTTGTTTTAATGAAGGGTTTTTACGAATGAACGTACCTTTTGCACTTTGTTCCGTAAATATATTAGCAGCCCAAGGCTCAACACCAGGGCTGACGTTACCGCTAAGTTTACTATTACTAACAGTAGGAGCAATGGCCCGTAAATGAGTATTTCTAAAGCCTGATCCAACACACCAAAGTGGCTCTCCAAAGCTCTCAGCAAGCGCCATAGACGCTCTTTCAGTTTCAATCTTAATTTGAGAAAATATTTTTCTAGTTTCATATTGTGATAATAATCCTTCAAAGGGTATGCCTTTATTTTGTAAATATGTGTGCCAACCAAGAACGCCAAGGCCTAATGCCCTTCCTTTCTCAGCTGATCTTATTGAGTTTTCAAATCCTATTTTACCTTTTGCTTTTTGTATAAACTCTTCTAGCACCCCATCTAAGAACCAAATCGAATCATAGATAAGGTTTGTACCTTTCCACTCATCGTACTTGGCTAAGTTCAAAGAGGATAAACAACACACAAAGCTATGGTTTTCATCCGTATGAAGAACAATTTCAGAACATATATTTGTCATATGCACTTTTAGGCCATTGTCTTTATACATGTCAGGGTTTTGCTTATTAACGTTACCCTTGTACATAATATAAGGTTCACCGGTTGCTTTGCGCTTTTGCAATAGCTTACCCCACTTTCTTCTTGCAACCTTATCTCCGTCAAGAAGTTTACGCATAAACTTATCTCCAACGATAGCACATTGATGCAAGTTAAGAGACTGACGATTAATATCACCCTTAGGTTCTCTGATCTCTAACCATTCTTCAAAATCTTTATGTTCTATATTAAGGTTTACACTGGCGGCACCGCGACGTACCGATCCTTGGCTTGTTGCTAATATAGAAGAATCATATATTTTACAAAAAGGTACAACTCCATCAGATGTTCCATTACTTTTTATATTAGCACCGGCTGGTCTTATTTGATTAATACCAATACCTACACCACCACCGTGTTTTGCGAGCAACATCATTTCTAAGTTTTTACCTCCAATATCTGATATTGAATCCGCAACATCAATACCAAAACAACTAATTGGCAAACCTCGTGTTGTACCCATATTAGACAGCACAGGGGACGCTAAACATAACCAGCCTTTCCAGATATATTCAAAAAACTTTTCCGCTAGCTCAGGGCGCTCTAAATGCATCGCAACGGTTCTTGCTACACGCATATAAGCATCTCGTGGTGTTTCACCATTTAAAAGATAACCACCATTAATTGTTTTTTTATAAGTATCAGATTCAGCCCAGTTCGGGTAGTCTTCGCCCTTAATCCATTTCTTCATCTTTGTCTTTTTCTTTTGCTTGTTCTAACGTTTTCTTTTTTAAATCTTCTAAAGCTTTATCATAATCTGGCATAAGCTTTACTGTTTCTAAAGTACCAAAAGCTAATTGCTTTAAGTTTTCGTTTTCATGTATAAGCTTTTGTACAACTCTTATTAATGCTTCAACTTTTTTTTCTAAGCCATCAACTCTACTTTGTTTTTGTCCTTTCATTTTATTAAATTTTTATTTACCATATGTCTTCAAAATCCTCTCCTTCGCCGGCTTTGCTATAGTCAGTGGGTCTTATCGCAAAAAAGTCTGTGTGTGTATGCCCACCAGTTAAATGGTAGAACCAATCAAGTTTACGGGCTGAATCAGCATCGTAATCAAAACCGTAATCATACTTAAGTTCATGCAGCTTTTCGTTAGTTCTTTTAATAATAAAGTTTTTAAGATCTTCAGCTTTTAAATTTTCAAGATCTCCCATCTCAAACATTTTGTCAATGTACTTGTGCTCAAGCTCTATCATTGTTTCAGCCGCGAGTATTACATCGTCCATAACCTTTGATCGTAGTGTTGGATCTTCAGAACACATTTGATTGAATAATCTACAACCCATGCGACTATGGAGCGATTCATCCCGCACACTCCACTTCATTTGTTGCCCGATACCCTTAAGTAAATTTCGTAACTGAAAACTATACAGAACGGCAAAAGCAGAGTATAAGCTAACACCCTCGGCAAAGGCACTAAATATTGCGAGTGATTTAGCCATGTCAGTATGGCTAGAGCTATCCACATCCATGAGGTTGTTAAAACGGTTGGCAGTAGCACTTTCGTGCAGAAATCCTTTAAAGTCATTTAATCCTAATGTTTCGTTTAAGTATGAATAAGCTACAGCGTGAATAGTTTCTTGTGACCCAAACATCATAGCCATTTGTTGTATTTCGTGTTTTGGAAACCAAGACACAACCTTCTGTGTCCAGTAATCAGATACAGCGCATTCAGTTTGTGCAAACCCTAGTAGTATATTACCTACTAAGTTTTTTTCTGACATCGTTAGTTTTTCATTCCAGTCTTTAACATCGCCAGACATTGGTATTTCTGTGTGAAGCCAAAAAGCCTGCGCTTGTTTCAACCAACCTTCTGTATAATACTCAGGGTACTCAAAAGGTTTGTATTCTATTCTCTTATCAAATAGTCCCATTAGTCATTAAATATTGTGATTGCAACATCGAAAAACGGAACATATAACACATGTGTTGAATATAATTCTTCAACATAACTTCTAAATCCTATTAACACTCCTGGATATAATCCAATACTAAGCTCCCAGTTCATTTCTTTTTTGTTTTATTAGTTCTACTACAGCATCACACTCTTTTTGGTTTTGTGGTTTATACAATGTGATACCAGTTAAATTTTCGTTGACATATTTTTTAAATAGCTTCCACCTAATAGGAAAGCTCTCATTAGCCCTACCCTTTGTTT
>Ga0209193_1001270_pt1 | contig 13364 bp, 10 predicted proteins | sample COGITO_mtgs_1003_FD_185515 | JGI IMG/M metagenome (GOLD analysis project Ga0209193, IMG submission 185515) | Pelagic marine microbial communities from North Sea - COGITO_mtgs_100330 (SPAdes) (version 2) | ecosystem: Environmental > Aquatic > Marine > Epipelagic ... | reverse complement strand
CCTTAGAGCATTGCCATATTGTCACCAGCACGACCCACAAAACACTTAGAGGACCTAGGGGAGGAATCATCATGATGAGAAATGATTTTGAAAATCCTTTTGGCATGAAAACCACTAAAGGCAAGACCCGAATGATGAGCTCATTATTAGATTCTGGCGTTTTTCCTGGTACCCAAGGAGGCCCCTTAGAACACATCATTGGTGCCAAAGCGATTGCCTTTGAAGAGGCTCTTTCCGATGATTATATGAACTATGCTATGCAGGTCAAAAAAAATGCATCGGTGATGGCAGATGAACTGATTAAAAAAGATTATCACATCATTTCTGGGGGTACAGACAACCATCTGATGTTAATTGACCTAAGATCCAAAAACGTTACAGGAAAAGCTGCGGAGGAAGCTTTAGGCAAGGCCGAAATTACGGTTAATAAAAATATGGTACCTTTCGATACACAATCTCCTTTTGTCACCTCTGGTATTCGGGTAGGTACAGCCGCCATGACTACCCGAGGGTTTAAAGAAGATGATATGGTTAAAATAGTTGGCTACATCGATGAGGTAATATCAAACATTTCAAATGAGGCTCATCTGGGGAGTATAAAAACTGAAATTAAAAATTGGGTAGGTGACTATCCGTTATTCAAATGATGCGTAAATGCCTTTAGATCAAGCGGACGCCGAACCCGGCGAAATGTCATTTCTGGATCATCTAGAAGAATTAAGATGGCATCTCATCAGGTCACTTACCGCAATTTTTGTTTTTGCAATAGCCGCCTTCGTCTCAAAAGGTATCATTTTTGGTGAAATTATATTGGGGCCCTCTAAACCTAGCTTTTGGACCTATAGGATGCTCTGTAATCTTTCCGAAATATTGAGTTCTGATGCCCTTTGCATCAGCAAGTTGCCTTTTATCATCCAGAGTAGACAGATGACCGGCCAGTTTTCTATGCACATTACTTCCTCTTTTGTCATTGGTTTAATTTGTGCCTTCCCCTATGCTTTTTGGGAAATCTGGCGTTTTGTAAAGCCCGGTCTTTACGATAAAGAGAGAAAAGCAGCCACTGGTGCCACCTTTTATGTCAGTCTACTGTTCTTTACAGGGGTCTTTTTTGGCTATTTTGTAGTGACACCTATTTCTATCAATTTCTTGTCTAATTATCAAATAGACCCCTCAATTTTAAATGAATTTGATATTATTTCATATGTAAGTACCGTAACCACATTGGTCTTGGCTTGTGCCTTGCTTTTCCAACTACCCATTGTCGTATATTTTGCGACCAAAGCAGGACTGATCTCCTCTTCTCTCCTAAAAACCTATAGAAAGCATTCCATTATTGTCATTTTAATGCTTTCTGCGGTCTTGACTCCTCCCGATCCTTTCAGTCAAGTACTTATTGCTATTCCACTAGGCCTATTGTATCAACTCAGTATTCTCATTGCTGTTAAATTAGAAAAAAAAGAACGCAAACAAGAGCTAACTAAACCTTAACTTAAAAATATGAAAATTGCTATAGGAGCTGATCACGCTGGATTTATTTATAAAGAACAAATCAAGAAGTCTCTGGCTTCACTCGGTCATGAGGTCGCTGATTTTGGCCCCTTAACGCCTGATAGTGTCGACTATCCGGACTTTGTTCATCCCGTCGCTGAATCTGTAAAAAAAAATCTCACTGACTTTGGTATCCTGATTTGTGGAAGCGGGCAAGGTGTAAGTATTACGGCCAATAAACATAAAGGGATTCGGGCTGCCTTGGCCTGGAATGCTGAAGTTACACAGTTATCTCGACAACACAATGATGCCAATATTATTTGTCTTCCCGCCCGATTCATTGCTTATGAAATTGCGGAAAGCTTGGTATCCCTGTTCCTTGAAACTAAATTTGAAGCAGGTCGCCATCAACGTAGGGTAAACAAGATCAATTGCTAATTCTGACATAATACCCAGCCCTTTGCTTTCGATACTTTTTTGATAGCTCAGGCAACCAAAAAAATAAGTTAGGGATGACAGACCAATCATCTATAATCACTGCGGGAGGTGCCTCCTCAATGATTCTCAGCAAGGCTTGTGCAGAAGCCTCCCCATCTAATAGTTCTATTCTTTCTTTAGATAGTTGGGCATCAAGAAACGGACTTGACAACTCGTGATAATTTAAAACACTGAGGTTGTCTCCTAGTAGCATCGTGCGCCGTTTGGAGAATCTATCGGTAGGTTCTTTCACCCTAATACTGTCCATATCTAACTGAGTATAACTCAAATAAGGTACTAAAATTAAGACCCCCACAATCATGAGAGGTACCCACCTTTTCGCCCAGCGTTTACGTAATTTCAACAAATAGTGTACTAAAAAGAAACTTATAGAAGGCACCAAATATAACATCTGAACCGGTGACGTTTCTATATCTACCCAAATAACTATGGAAGCCCCTAACATCATGAATAACATCACTTGAGCTGTTTTATTTTGAAAGCTGCTGAATTGGCCAGAGAAAAAAGTATTGGCCATAGCTGCCAAGCCAACGACAATAGGTATACCAAAACAATAAAAATTTTCTATCCCACTCAGGTAATTTACTTGCTGACCAAAAAGCCCTCGTTCCACCAAAGCATGCCACGCGTGAAAGCCATTGTCATGCCAATAAAAAAAGCAAACCGTTAAACCCAAAGGAATTAAAAATCCATTAAAATAAAGTCCTATACGCCTCAATTTTGCTGTGCTGTATAAGAAAAAGGATATTAAAAAAAGAAAAAAGAAAACCCCAGCAGGGGGGTAAAATAGGGTCGCAATTCCCACATAGATTCCCGTATACAAAAACAAATCATCTGTGTCCTCATTGGCGATTCGTTCTAAAACGTTGTAAAATCCCAGTAATATAAAGGTCATAGACATCATTTGTGGAGATAACGCCATAAAATCAGGTATTGATGCAGCAAAGAGCACAAAAAATAGCGCGGGCAAATCGTTGTTTTCAGAAAAATTTTTGTTCCTCTTCAACAGACTATTAAAAATAATCGCATTTAGAAACAACCAAATAGTACTTATAAAATGATGGGCTTGTTGAGACTTGCCAAATACATTGTCAATGATTCGGTAAAAGAAAACTGATAACGGTCCTGTATAATCGAAAATTTCCTCGTACATAAAAAATCCCTCTGCCGATCTTTGCCCTAGCAAAAGCCATTTTAATTCAAACAAAGTAAGAGAAAGCCCTTGAAAAGTAAGAAGCACCCTCAAAGACAAAAGTCCCAGAAAGATGACAATCAATCGGCTTGGATCGTTTATTTTGAAAAAATCAAGCAAAAAATAATAAGGTTAAGAAACAATCTCTTTGTGATCTCAATGTATATCTGAATAAAAAAGAGCAAATTAACAAATAAATAATAGATAATTTTGTGTCATGCAATCAAAGAGACAACATCAATACAGTCGCCAAATTCAAAAAGATCTCGGCGACATCTTTCAACGGGATACGAAACGTTTTTTTCTTGATAATTTGGTGAGTATCATGGGTGTGGAAACGGCGCCTGATTTAAGTATCGCCAAAATTTATTTTAGCGTTTTTCCTGTACAAAATGGCGCCAAAGTATTGGAAAATCTCAATGATAAAAAAAGTGAAGTGAGGTGGCGCCTCGGTAAAAGAATAGGAAAGTCTATTCGAAAAATTCCTGAGCTCACTTTTTTCATCGACGATACCGCAGAAGAAGCCAGTCGTATAGATCAGATCATCAATCATCTTAACATTCCCCCAGAAAAAAATTGAACCTCCCTTTTTTCATTGCCAAAAAATATTTCTTTTCGAAAAAGAAGAAGAATTTCATCAATGTAATCTCTGTGATCTCTATGTTGGTAGTGGGCATTGGGACCATGGCCTTGATCATTGTGCTTTCCGTCTTTAATGGTCTAGAAGGCTTATTAAGGTCTACCTATGGCTCTTTTGATGCAGAAGTCATTGTTTCGGCGACTCGGGGTAAGTCTTTTGTTTATACCGATGCCTTAAAAACAAAGATTGAAGGTTCGGAGGCTGTTGATTTAATTGCGGAAGTTATAGAAGACAATGTGCTCATTAAATATAAAAATGCCCAAAGGGTCGTGAGAATGAAGGGCGTTTCAGAAAGCTTTATTGATCAACAACGCCTGCAGAATTCCCTAGTATATGGAGAGTTAAAATTAAGTGAAGAAAATCTAAACTATGCGATCATAGGGAGAGGAGTACAATATGATTTGTCCATTAACCCCAATAATGACTTTTTTTCACTTCAGGTTTATTACCCAAAAAAGGTTGGCCCCGGGGTCACAAATCCATCTAAAATATACAATACTAAACGTGCCATTCCTGCCTCTGTTTTTTCTATCGAAAAATATTACGATGAAAATTATATCATTGTTTCTCTTGATTTTGCTACCGATCTACTTTCTTATAATCAAAAAAGGACCGCCTTAGAAATCAGTCTTAAACCTGGAAAGGAAGGAAAAAAGGTAGCCCTCGAACTCAATAATTTACTAGGAGACGACTATACGGTACGCTCTGGTGATCAATTACATGCTGACTTATTCAAATTTATGAAGTGGGAGAAATTAATTGTCTTCATGACCTTTTTCCTAATTATCGCCATTGCTTCTATCAATATCTACTTCTCTCTTACCATGCTGGTGATTGATAAGAAAAAAGACATAGCGACACTTCACGCCTTAGGCGCTTCAAAAAAGGTCATTCGGTGGGTCTTTTTATCTGTAGGCATGATCATTGCATTCACGGGTGCCAGCTTAGGGCTTACCCTAGGCTTGATAATCTCCGGTCTTCAACAGGAATATGGCTTTATTTCAATGGGAATGCAATCCGCCCTGATGACGGCTTACCCAGTAATTATTTCCATATCTGATGTCTTTCTAACGTCGTTAGCGATTATTGTTATTACCCTTTTGGCTACGATTCAACCCGCTATTTTAGCCACAAAAAATCTTTCCCCTCAATGCTGAGCTCTTTTAATCCTTTTGTGAAATAATTTTCTTACATTAGAAGTTTTGTTTCAACAAAAAAGTAATGAAAGTTAATCCAGACCGGCCCTTTGAAATCATCTATGCCCTTTACGAACATCAATATGTTGGTTTTTTGTTTGAATCCTTCGCTGTACAACTGAATAGTCATGGGAAATTAACCCTCACCCATCAAGTTATTTCTTCGAAAAACGCTCGAGAATTTGATTCAAAGCTCGCAGAAGATGACTATGAGCTCATTGATACCCTAGATGCCATGCAACACGAGGCCGTAGCTCAGCATTTTTCTCGGAAAAAATTGAAGTCTAGGCAATTTTTTCTAAATACTTATCATGAGAAAAATGGAGATAAAATACTTCAAAAAGAAATCAATAGCTATTTAGAAAAAAGAAAGTCCAAAATTATGCCTTTACTGTTAGGTAAAAATGTGTTTGAAATGGGTGCGGATGGTGAGCCCACTTTCAAACGCATCAATGTGCTTCCAGAACTGGCAAGTATTCTCTTTCATTTTCGGAAAAACGAAGACAATACACATTATTTCCCCACCATCAAACTCCGTGATATCCGGCTTGAATTTCGCAATCAAAACAGTCATATCATTTCGAGTGAGCCCAGTTGGTTAATGGTAAACAATGATCTTTTTACTTTTAAAGATCCCATAAGCGGCAGTAAGCTTAAACCATTTCTTAAGAAAAAATTCATCCTCATTCCAAAAAACATAGAAGAGACTTATTATCGAAAATTTGTCGCCCCTTTGGTGGCCACTCATGATGTCTATGCCAAAGGGTTTGATATTGTAACTCAATCTTTTAACCCCCTGCCCATCCTTACCCTTTCTAAAATAAAGGCGACTCACGCGGCTCCTTCCCTGTTTAACCAAAAGCCCGCTCAAAATCAATCTCCTGACATCTTGATAGAGTTTAAATATCAATATGGTTCTCATAAATTCAAGGCTGATTTACTCAATAAAGTCAATGTGTCTATAGAAAAAGACCAAGAAAAATATACTTTTTTTAGAATCAAACGCAATACGGAAAAGGAAATACAATTGCTGAATTTTTTATTGGAAAACGACCTTCCCATCAAAAATTCCAGAGTGATTCTTTCAGAGTCTGAAGCCTTTGATTGGCTCAATCGCCATCAATCCTCATTAAAAGAGCGTGATTTTATTATTCAACAAAACAGTCATGATGACAAGAAGTATTTCTTAGGCCCCTCTGAAATTAGCATTAGTATCGAAGAGAAAATAGATTGGTTCGATATCAAAGCCATTATTAAATTTGGCGATTATGAAATCCCCTTTCTCGAAATCAGAAATATAATTACCCATGGGCAGAATGAAGTAAGGCTCCCCAACGGACAAATAGGTATCATTCCTTCCTCTTGGGCAGAACAATATAAAGATCTTTTCATATTTTCTGAGCCTATCAAAGGTGAATCAAGACTCCAGAAATATCATGTTGCGTTAGTCCAAAACCTCAAAGACGAACATAATGCACAGGTCACGATGAGTCGTCGCCTAAAAAAGCTCATGGATTTCACAAAAATTGAAGATCAAAAATTGCCTTCAGGATTCAAAGGCAAACTTCGCCCTTACCAGAAAGCAGGGTTTAATTGGATGTTATTCCTCAATGAATTTAATTTTGGTGCCTGTCTTGCTGACGACATGGGCCTAGGCAAAACGATTCAAACTTTGGCTCTATTACAACACGAACATGAAACTAATGTACAATCAACCAGCTTATTGATCATGCCTACTTCATTGGTATACAATTGGCATATGGAAGCTAAAAAATTTACTCCTTCCTTAAAAGTACTCCTCTATACGGGCAGTGATCGAATTAAAAATGCTGAGCATTTTATGCAATACGATTTGGTCATTACCAGTTATGGGATTAGTCGAATAGATACAGCTAAGGTATTGAGCAAATGCTATTTCAATTACATCGTTTTAGACGAGTCTCAAGCCATCAAAAATCCCAATTCACTGATTTCTGTTGAAGTAAACAAGTTAAATGCTCGAAAAAAGCTCATTTTGACGGGTACCCCCATTGAAAACAGCACCTTGGACCTTTGGTCTCAATTGTCCTTTGTGAATCCGGGTCTCTTGGGTAATAAAAAGTTTTTTACCTCTGAGTATCAAATCCCCATAGAAAAGCATCAGGATGTTGGAAAAACTTTGCGCCTCAATAATCTTATCAAACCTTTTATTCTAAGAAGAGACAAGTCCCAAGTGGCCAAAGATCTACCTGAAAAAACCATCAGTATTAAATATTGTACCCTTACGACGAAACAAAAAGATTATTACGAAAGCGAAAAAGAACTCTTTCGCAATGAAATTCTAGATGCTATTGAAAACGGAGGTTTAAAAAAATCTCATATTATATTACTTCAAGGACTCACGCACCTCAGACAAATAGCCAATCATCCCATCATGGTTGACGAGAATTATGAAGGTGACTCGGGTAAGCTCGAAGAAATCATTTACATGCTTAACAATGCTCTGGGAAAAAATCATAATATTTTAGTTTTCTCACAATTTGTGAAGCATCTTAAAATCATCAGCAACCACTTAGAAGAGGAAAAAATCCCTTTTGCCTATTTAGATGGATCGATAAAAGACCGGCAGCGGGAAGTAGAAAAATTTCAAAATAATCCCCATATTAATGTCTTTCTGATTTCTTTAAAAGCAGGCGGCTTGGGCTTAAATTTAACAAAAGCGGATTATGTCTTTTTATTGGACCCTTGGTGGAATCCTGCGGCGGAGGCACAAGCCATTGATCGGGCCCATAGAATTGGACAAAAAAACAAAGTGTTCACCTACAAATTTATCTCCAAAGATACCTTAGAAGAAAAAATTCTTCAGCTACAAGAAGCCAAAAAGAAACTCGCCAGCGAACTTATTACCATCGAGGATAATTTTGTGAAATCTCTTTCTAAATCTGATATTCAAAAATTATTTGACTAAAACTCGCAATACCTTTCTCTGTAAAAAATTAACCATTAGCCCCCGCTATTTTATGGCCCTTGATCTAACTCATCCATTCGACGTGATCCTCAATCGGTGGCCTTTGCCCTTCGGCCTTGACCCTATCTATTTTCCCTAAATAAAAAAATCCCATGAGTCGATCCTCCTCTACTAAACCAAAGGCTTCTTTTGCCGGATCCATGTAAGTGACCCCACCCGTGCTCCAATAGCCTCCTAAGCCATATGCATTCGCCGTCAGGTAGATGTTTTGAACAGCGCAACCCACGGCTGCAATTTCCTCCACTTCTCTAATTTTAACCGAAATGCTCCTTTTCATGATGATCATGATTACATGGGAGGCACGCATGGGTCCTTTGGCTAGGTTTTCATACTTGGCCGTTAAAAAATTCCCTTCTTGCGAAGCCACTTTTTTATAAATTTCTGCTTGCTTTCTTCCCAATTCCTCCCGTCCTTTTCCCGCAAACACTTTAAATCTCCAAGGGACAGTCATCTTATGGGTAGGTGCCCAGTGAGCATTATTTAAAATTTGCCAAATGATCCGCTCCTCAATTTTTTCATCCTTATAATACCTTGGATAAATGGAGCGGCGAGAAGCAATCATTTGATTAAAAGCTGAAATGTTCATTTTTTATAAATTTTTTATAGCTGTCGAAATTACACAGAGCCGTTCAATCCACAATTTTTTTATCTCTTTTATTTTCCTTCTCCTCCCGGTTTGTCTGACCTTTTTTTTCTGCTGACCTCCATGGATTTTTCCTCTTCCATCCCAATAAAACAGTAGAATCCTCATACCTTTACTTGTATGAGTGAAAATCCTTCAAAATTGTTTTTGCTAGATGCAATGGCGCTTATTTACAGAGCTCACTTTGCCTTAAGTAAAAACCCAAGAATCAATTCCAGTGGCATCAATACGGGTGCCGTTATGGGTTTTACCAATACACTCCTTGAGATCATTAATAAAGAGAAACCCTCACACATTGGAGTGGCATTTGACACCCACGCTCCCACGTTTCGACATATAACCTATGCTGAGTATAAGGCAAATAGAGAAAAACAACCTGAAGAAATCAGCGTTGCCATTCCTTATTGCAAAAAAATTGTCGCAGGATTTGGCATCCCCGTAATCGAATTAGATGGCTATGAAGCCGATGATCTTATTGGAACCTTGACTCAAATGGCGGGAAGTGAGTACCAGATTTTTATGATGACCCCAGACAAGGACTATGCCCAACTGGTCAATGAGCATACTTTTCTTTATAAGCCTGCTTTTATGGGCAATGGTGTAGACATTTTGGGTATAAAAGAGGTATTAGAGAAATTTGATATCAACGAAGTCCATCAAGTCATAGATGTGTTAGGACTCAAGGGAGATGCGGTCGATAACATCCCTGGTGTACCCGGTATCGGAGATAAAACCGCTTCTAAATTGCTCAAAGAATATGGCTCTATAGAAGAAATTGTGGCCAACCAGCATTTATTAACCGGCAGCGTAAAAAAGAAAATTGAAGAATTCGGGGAACAAGGCCTTTTTTCTAAAGAATTAGCCACCATTAAACTCGACTGCCCCATTACTTTTGATGAAGAAGCCTTGCGTTATTCTGGGCCCATAGAAGATTTAATTGTCCCAATATTGGAGGAATTGGAACTGCGCACCATTGCAAAACGTGTTTTTGGTATCCCCGCTGCACAGAAAAAAGCTTCGAGTCAACTGGGCCTCTTTGAAAGCAACGACCCAAATGTGGAAACAACGACCCTCGCCAAAAAAAATATAGAAACCACGCCACACAAGTATCAATGTCTCACTTCACCCAAAGAAAGAAAACAACTCATTGAAACATTGGGCACCCTCTCTGAGTTTTGTTTTGATACGGAAACCACCAGTCTCAATACGCTAGACGCTGAATTGGTCGGCTTGGCCATCTCTTATGAAAAAGGAACCGCTTTTTATGTCCCTTTCCCCGAGGACCGAACCTCCACGCAAGCACTCATTAATGAGTTTAAATCAATTTTTGAAAATGAGTCCATCATAAAAATTGGTCAGAATCTTAAATATGATATTCAAATTTTGCGGAATTATGATGTCAAGGTCAAGGGCAAAATATTTGATACCATGCTCGCACATTATCTCATTGATCCAGAACAAGCCCATGGAATGGATGCCCTGGCTGAGGCCTATCTAAATTATGTCCCCGTAAGTATCACAAAGCTCATCGGTCCCAAAGGGAAAAACCAGAAAAGTATGCGCGAGGCGCCACTAGAAGAGATTACCGAATATGCGGGAGAAGATGCTGATATTACTTTTCAACTCAAAGAAAAATTGGCCATTGAAGTCGCTGAGCGTAACTTAGACAAACTCCTCCACGAAGTAGAAGAGCCACTTTCATTCGTGCTTGCAGACATGGAATACAGCGGCGTAAGTATCGATGAGAAGGCCCTGAGTGAATTGAGCGACGAGCTTCAAACAGAAAGCTTAAGAGTCCAAACAGAGATCTTCGAAATCGCGGGAGAAACATTCAATATCAGTTCTCCCAAACAACTAGGATCCATTTTATTTGAGAAATTAAAACTCATTGAAAACCCTAAAAAAACAAAGACGGGCCAATATGCCACGGGCGAAGATATTCTTTCAAAATTGGCGCCTGCTCATGAGATTGCTAACAAGATTTTAGAGTTTCGAGAATACCAAAAACTGAAATCAACCTATGTCGATGCCCTGCCACGCATGGTCAATCCGAAAGATCAGCGGGTCCATACAGATTACCGCCAAACAGTAGCCGTCACAGGCCGTCTCAGCTCAAATAATCCCAACTTACAAAACATCCCTATTCGAACCAAGAAAGGACGTGAGATACGGAAAGCTTTCATTACCTTAAATAGTGATTTTGTTCTTCTTGCAGCAGATTATTCCCAAATTGAGTTGCGCATTATGGCCTCTTTTTCAAAAGATAAAAGCATGATAGAAGCCTTCAGGCTTGGCAAAGATATTCATGCCACTACGGCAAGCAAAGTTTTCGGTGTTCCCTTAGAACAGGTAGATACCGACATGCGTAGAAAAGCCAAAGAAGTTAATTTTGGTATCATTTATGGGATGTCTGCTTTTGGCCTCTCTCAAAATTTAAATATTTCGCGGAGTGAAGCTGCCGAGATTATTGAGGCCTATTGGAAAGAGTTCCCCTCAGTGCGGAGCTATATGGATGAATGTATCGCAAAAGCCAAAGAACAAGGTTATGTAGAAACCATCTTAGGTCGAAGACGCTACCTACGCAACATCAATGCAAGTAATTTTACCATGCGCGGATATGACGAGAGAAATGCTATCAATGCCCCTATTCAAGGTTCTGCGGCAGATTTAATCAAAGTCGCTATGATCAATATTCACTATTGGATGAAAAAGGAAAAGCTTGCTTCAAGGATGTTGATGCAAGTCCATGATGAATTGGTGTTTGAAGTACATCATTCTGAAATCACGCGGGTCCAAGAAAAAATAAAAGAATTGATGGTCAATGCCATAAAATTAGACGTCCCCATGGAGGTCGGCATCGGTAGGGGTAATAATTGGCTAGAAGCACATTAGTAATCTTAAAATCCTATGATAATGCACTCAACTCCCACTGAAAATGATATTCGCCGCGCACATGAGCGAATCCTTCCACACATTCATAATACCCCGGTCCTGACCTCTCAATTTATCAATGAGCTCACGGGTGCCCATCTTTTTTTTAAATGTGAAAATTTTCAAAAAACAGGCTCCTTCAAAATGCGTGGAGCCTCTAATGCCCTTTTTTCCTTGAAGCCTGACGAACGGCTCAATGGGTTTGCTACACATTCCTCGGGGAATCACGCGCAGGCCGTTGCCTACGCTTGTAAAACTGCCGGCGTAAACGCTTACATTGTGATGCCCAAAAATGCCCCCAAAGTAAAAATTGATGCTGTCAAAAATTACGGAGGGAACATTGTTTTTTGCGAGCCCAACGAAACCGCCCGACAGGAGGCCTGCGCCAAGATCATTCAAGAAACAAATGCGGTGTTTATTCCCCCTTTTGACGATATGGCGATCATTACTGGACAAGCCTCTTGTGCCAAAGAATTAGTTGAAACTCACGCTGATTTGGATTATCTACTCACCCCTGTAGGAGGAGGTGGATTGGCTGCGGGCACGGCCCTAAGTGTGAAATACTTTTCTCCCAAAACAGAAGTTATCTTGGGAGAACCCAAAAGCGTAAATGATACCTATTTATCCCTCAAAGCAGGTAAAATCATTCCTGTTTCCCAAACCCACACCATGGCCGATGGCCTTAAAACGACCGTGGGGAAATTAAACTTTAAAATCATCCAAAATCATGTAAAAGAAGTGATTACCGTCTCTGAGGATGAAATTAGTCGTGCGATGCGAATGATTTGGGAACGACTAAAGATCATTATTGAACCTTCATGTGCTGTCCCCTTTGCTGCCTTATTGGGCAGTAAAGCTTTTTTTAAAAATAAAAAAGTAGGTGTTATTTTGACGGGGGGAAATGTGGATTTGGGAAATTTACCTTTTGTGTAAATAACAACAGCTCTTCAATTTAACACTCCCGACTTTCCAGAATCCTTTTTCCGTTATGTCAATATTAATCTTCAGCTTTATTTATATTACTCTTTATTAATAAACGGTTAATCTATTATTAATCCTTGAAGCCCTTCTTATGTCACGTCATTTTTTTGTGCTCATTAACCCGCGATCTGGTCGCGGACAAAGTCAAAAAATAGGCAAAAAAGTAGCTGCTTTTTTTAGGCTTCATAAAATAAAATTTGCCGTATTTGAAACCCGTAATGATTGTAGAGGCGCCCAGACCGTCGAAAAGAACTTGACCCTTAATTATACGGATTTAATGATTATTGGAGGAGATGGTACCATCAATGAGGCTATCAATGGATTGAAGATAGACCTCCCGGTCTCATTTATTCCTTCGGGAAGTGGCAATGATTTTGTGAAGAATCTCCGCATTGGATCCACGTTGGAAATTCAACTCGATACCGCTCTAAACGGACCCATCACTCGAATCGATATCGGCCTATGTAATAATCGGAAATTCATCAATGGTGTAGGAATCGGTTTTGATGGTCAGATTGCAGCTGACATGATTCATCGAAAGGTTCCTTTTCTCAGCGGTCAGCTCAAATATTATTATCATGTCCTTCATATTCTGGGAAGTTACAAATATCGTGTTTTTGACTTGACCATAGATCAAGTCTCTCAAAGACAAAATTTAATCCTATTGACCGTCGCCAATGGCACCACTTTTGGGGGGGGCTTCAAGTTGACTCCACATGCAAAATTAAATGACGGCAAACTTTCAATATGTACGATCGGGAATCTTTCACCATTGCAACGTTATTTAA
>Ga0209193_1001253_pt1 | contig 13470 bp, 21 predicted proteins | sample COGITO_mtgs_1003_FD_185515 | JGI IMG/M metagenome (GOLD analysis project Ga0209193, IMG submission 185515) | Pelagic marine microbial communities from North Sea - COGITO_mtgs_100330 (SPAdes) (version 2) | ecosystem: Environmental > Aquatic > Marine > Epipelagic ... | reverse complement strand
GATAGCCTTCGCTGCTTTAGTAGTACCCTCTGCAATCTTTTTAGCAGAGTCATCTACACCCGTAAGGACATCTACCATCTCCGTACCTGCTGCCTTAACACTATCTAAAGCACCCTTAAAGTCTCCTGTAAAGAATTTAGCCATTGCATCTCCTACAAACCCCAATACCTCAAGCATTGATTGGAAGCGTTCAATGATATTATCCGCGATGGCAGTACCTAACGACTTAACCGCATCTAATGGATTGTTAAAGATGCTTGTAAAGAAGTCTACAAAACCACCAATGTTAGCACTAATGAATTTAGCAAAGTCACTAAAGGCTACCTGCAAGGTGTTAAATGTGGTATTGAAGAAGTCTACTGTCTTCTGGTTGTTGTCAAACAACTCCTTTAGAATACCCATTGCTTGGAGAAGGATACCAATACCTGCGGCTTTAATAGCTACCCCTAAACCCTTGAATCCCGTACCAAGTCCCTTGATGCCCTTTTGGCTATCTTCAGCACTCTTACCAATGTCTTTTGTAGTATCGGCAATGTCGTTAATGCTCTCCGCAGTCTTGTCTGCTTGTTTTTGGGAATCCTTTAACGCCTCAATGAGTTCGTCTAACTTCTTCTCAAGACCAGAAAGGTCAGCCCCAATAACTATGTTCTTCTCTATTGCCATTTGCCTAATGCTTCTATGAGAGTACGAGGGTATTGGTACTTGCCTTTGGCAGTCCTTACATCCTCATCTCTTTCGTTAGTCTCCTTGAGAGCCTTTATAAGATAACCTAACTTACTATACATCGTTGAGTAGTTCTAATTGAGCCTCACCCGTTGTTAGGTTCAGCTTCATTTGATTTATGATGTAGTTTCTTTCACCTATCGTCAACTTGTCGTTGATCTTAAGAGCCAACATCAAGCCTAAAGGCAACTGTCCACTATATTGGAATACTCGTCTCTTTCTATCGTACAAGTCTGTAATGTAGTCTTTCCAATAGGTATTGTATAATCCTGTAGAGAACCCCTGCAATAAGTAAGGGTCTACCTCTGTACCGAAGTTTAGAGTCTTGGTTACTGTCTCCGCAGTACCATTGTTTACATTACTCACCAAGTGGAAGTCGGTCTTGCTTGTTTCTAATGGACTCCCCGTCATCTTAATGTAAGCGTAGGGGCTTGTGCCTCGTATCTGCCCTGCAACATAGAAGATAAGTGGTGATCCAATATAAGGCTCAATCTCTCTGGTGATACTCTTACCTACATTGATAGTAGTTATTCCGTTGTTTAAATCGTCTAATCTTTCAAAGAGCATATGGTCAAAGCCAACCTCAACCTCAAACTCCTCGCCATCAAATGCGAAGTCGGCTCGTAAATCGCCATAGCCAATGTCATTCTGCAATCTATACTCCTCACCTAATACCGCTTCGGTTTCATTGTAGCTAAAAGAGATTCTACGATAGAGCGATGGTTTACCGATAGTGACCTCTTCCGTATCAATGTACTCCGTAACTTCTCTTGTACTTCCTTCTGCATACCAATCGTCTAAAGGTTCAATGTCGTATTTGCCGTTTCCTGTGGGTACTATAACCAAGTTGAAAGCCCTTACAAGGCTTCCTATGAAATCACTTATCTTCTGCTCTGGCATTTGGTCGGATATAGTTACTATACCTGCGGTGGTCGTTGCCAACGGAGTAGCAGTAGCAGCTAATATAGTTGTTCCTGCTGCATCCGCATACCAATTAGCAACCATACCAACAGTTACCGCTACACCATCACCCGATGGAGCTAAACGCATATCTACATAATCACCAACCGAAAGAGTTGGTAAGAAAACAAAAACATTGGTTGCAGAGCCTGTATGTTTTTTAGAGCTAAATAGTTCATCGTTAATAAACACATCTACTCTATAATTAGTAGAGGCAGTTGCTGAAGGACTGTACGATATTAAAGCAGGATTTGCGGTGGAGGTTACAGGAAATCTATGCAGCGTAGAGTCAAATGTAGCGTCTCCAGAGACTAATTCTATAAGCTCTGAAGGCCCTCCATATGCTTGGCCTTTGAACATATACCCTGCTCTCCTATGACACCACATAAATAGCTTACCAAAGTCAGCAGAGTCAAAGAAGTTACTTTGAAACTCTATTCCGTACTTCGTCTCTATCGCATCTACAATCTTCTGCAACTTAACCGCAGGTTTCAAATCATAGTAGAACACTCCGTGTTCAGGGTGTCCATTGTGATACCATATATTTTCTGGTGTGTTATCACTACTCGTAGAGTCGTAGAACCAATTCCTTACAGGTGAGATAAGGGGATAGATAATGCTGCTGTCCGTACCACTTATAAAACTATTTAGACCTGCTTCAATGTTCGTGTCGTTGTAGGTGTGATCCAATGCCGATAGGTCAAGGTCGTTAAGCTGGTCTTCACCAAACTTATCCTTCAAAGAAGTGACATTACTATAGAACCCTACATTGTAAGACGAAGGCTCTCCCTTCTTCATTTGCACACCTTCTAACTCAAGTACCCCTGCTCTAAACAAGTTACCATTCACCTCTATGAATGCATCAGTACGCAAGTTAGATATATACCCACCATCAATATCTACATTGTAGTAGTGCTTGAAGATTTTGTTATTTACTTTAGATGCAGGTATAGAAAAGCTATTGGTGAAGTCACCAAAGACTTTAGAGATGTCCTTAATGTTCTGGACACTCAAGTTCATCTCTATGTTCTCATCCTTAAATAGGTCAGCTCTTTGACCATCTATGTAAAGGTCTACTTTATACATACCTTGTATCAAATGCTTCTTCTACCTCTATCGTGTAGTTGATAGTCTTATCATTAACAGACTTCTGTAGGGTCATAGAGTTGCTTACAACAGTTACAGGTGAGCCGTTGAGCATTACCCTCTCGCTCATCATTAAGTCTTTTATAGCCTCCTTGTATTCCTCTACTACAAATCCTGTGTTTAATGTAGTTCGTGTCTTTCCATTGGTGTTGTACTGCTTGTACAACTCATCAGTAGTAGAGTAACTATACCCACTTGTTGAAGATGTACCTATAGACCTTCTGTACTGCTCACTACTTACATTAAAGTTATCTTGACTCGCTTTAAAGAAGTAGATAGAATCCCATACCCCATATCGGTTAATGTAGCGAATGGTATTCACCGAATACTTTGGCTCACACTCTGGGTAGATGTCAATGCTATCTAAAACCGCTTCAGTAGAATCAAGCAATTGAATGCTATAGTAGTTAGAATATAATAATGGTTCACCAACGGAGTCCAACCATTCAGTAACATTAGTAACACCACAAGGGAAGGTCAGCACTCGCTGCTCCGCTTGAGTATTGCCAAGTAATGAAGTGATGTTGAAGTCTACATCGTATTGACCATCTCCAATAACCCTTACAAAGGTGAGGTCATCATAAGTACCTCCGTACTCACCTATGTAAGCAGCTACAATCTCATTACCTGCGTTGCCTACATACTTGCGTGTAGTCGTGTGTAAGAATCCTGTAGAATGCTGCTTATTCGCTCCCTCAACAAAAGTATGGTAGCCATTAGAAGCCTCAAAGATGTCGCTGCTTCCCGTGTCATTTGAGATTGTCGGAGGGTCAGCCTTATTGTAGTAGCTAACATCGTAGTCTACTTGTACCCATACGATACTATCGTTAGGTACATTTCCTGTAGCTACTATATCAAAGCCACTATAATCATTGTCAATATACTCCGCTACTAAAGGTGCAATGTCAAAAGATACATCTTGACCTGCAAACACATCTCTAAACAAAGTGTATTGAGCAGAGGCAGGTCTACTACCTCTTGCCCCACTCCATATGTATACCTCAAGGGTAATGTCCGTTATATAAGTTGCATTAGCAGAGTAACCTGCCGTGATATATATAGGGCTTCTTGCCCCCACTAAACTTGTTGGTGTTATTACACTCATCGCTTGGTAAATTTCAAAAATTCATCTACATCCATAGAGACTGCTTTAAGTACCTCTTCAGGTAGCTTCGCAAATTCCATTCTAAATGGTGCTTGGAAGAACTCACTCTTGGGAATCCCTCGTTGCTTTATACTTCTGCTTATTAAGAAGGCTGCTCTATTGTATTCTTTCTCTTTTTGTTTAGCATCCATTCCTTGTAGGCTCTTGAAGCTATTGGTCTTTAAGTCTCTTAACTTGACTTTCTTTTGAGCCATCCAAGTTCTTATAGAACCCTTTGGAGGTTGCTTACCATCAAAACCAAACCTACTTCCGTTAGGCACTTTGTACTTTGTACCGCTAACCCCCTCATCAATGTACTTACCATAGTCCTCCATAGTGAAAGACATAAGTAAGTGTACTCCTGTTGTTAAATCGTAATCTAAACTGTCCTTTAGCTTTCCAGAGGATACTTGTCTTCGTCTCTTTTTCTTACCATCGTTATAAGTAATAGTACGAGTAGCACCAAGATTAAGTCTCGCTGCTTTGATTACCCTCTCGGCAAACTGCCGAAGCACCATCTCTGTATTTCTACTTACTACGGACAAGTGGTAATTGTATTAGGTATGTCTATACTCAAGGTTAGATTCCAACCTACCAATAGATTCTCAAATCTATCCTCAAAAGGTTCACAACTTGGAGTACCATTAAGTTGGTACTTATCCTTCATTAGGTTTGCTCTCTTCAAGCTGCTGACTAAATCGTTAGCTACCAGAAGTTGAGTGTTTAGAATGTCGTGTCTGTTATCTACCCCATAGAAGATGTTGTCCTCATTTCTTGGATCGTCCTTACTCACATCAGCCACATCCATAAACAAGATGCTCATTGAGTAGGTAATGCCCACATCATTGAAGGTCACATTGTTTATCATAATATGTGACAAGGGGAATATAGTCTGCTTGTTGAGGTCTACATCAAAGATGTCTCCCTCTGTAACGGTGTTCACCTGCTTATTAGCAATAAGGTGTTCTCGTATCTTTGTAGTTATATCGTAGAAGCTCATAGTAAGTTAACCTCTATGAGTCAAAGGTGTTTAAGATAGCTTCATCATTCTACGCTCTACATCACTCTTCTCTTTATCGTACACCAACTTGGTTAGGCATTGCCTCAAGGGCAAGTTAGTTATAGAATCATATCTTGCTACATCACCTGCCGCTAAATGGTCTACGCTACCGTACCATCCCCACTTCCTTGAAAAGTTAGCGGAGGCTGAAAGGTCGGTGTCTCCCCCTCCTGTGAAGAGGTCGGGGTACTCTTCAATAACTTGTTGCTTAAACGATAAAAAAAAAGCGTTGCACCTAATGCAACATCTAAAGGAAAGTCCGAATATCCATCCGTACCATTGTAAGGTTCTACCTCGTAGAAGTCTCCCTTCTGCTTTGTGATGGGTCTATACAACACCCCAATAGTTTTATGTAGGCTCTGCATATCGGCAAGGTAAGCATCCAAGTCTATGTACTCCCCAAAGCTCATCTCCTCCAGATTAGGAATGAACCCATACTCTCTGCCTCTAAAGGTCAGTCTTCTTGTGAGTGGGTGCTTGGCACTTATCATAGTGAAGATGTCGCTACCTATCTCCATTATATCGTCTGCCTTCATAGCATAGGCTACCTTGAGAGGTATGTTAGCAAATATCTCTAATGCCTTTAGCATTGTGAAGGTTTCATCTCCTTCAACCTTGAGGAACTTTTGGTACTGCTCAATAGTCAGTTCCCTTGCACTCTCTGGTAACTTAATAGTGACCTCCTTACCTAACTGCGTATGTGCCATATGTCTTGTTCTTCTTTCTATTGTAGTTGCACAATGCCAAGCTCATCACCGTGTCATCGTGTAATCCTGTAGGGTGTCCGTATCTAATGCTTCGGGTCTTTGGGCTATACTCGTATGTGAAGTAGCTTAACTCGTTGTATAAGGGACTGAATAATTCTTTTGATGGTATGTGTACACTCACCTCGTTAAAGTCCAATATAAGCCCCTCTATGATTTCGTTCTTGCTTTTGTTCGTAGTGACGAATGGATGGGTATTGGCATACTGACTCTTTATCTGCTCAAAGATAGGGTCACCTACACCATTCACCTCAACCATCAAAGAGGCATTGTACTGCCGCACCCTCTTCACTACCTCTGCAATCATTACTGACCATTGGTTCTTATTCTCTCTATAGATCTCTACAATCCTACCTTTAGAATCCATTAAGGTGAGGACGGTGTAGTCCTCTTGCTTACCTATATCCAATCCTGCGAATACCTTGCCTTGTGGTTTAGGGTATGCAGGGAATGTACACTCGTCTATGTTAGCGAAGACCTCACCACCACCATCTATGAACTCTGCTAAATACTCTTGCTTGAAGATAAGCTCTGGTACTGTTCTCTTGGCATCGTCTATCTCTTCTACCGATATAAACGGAGTGTCGTAAGAACTGCCCTTATAAGATTTGTAGTTGGGGTAGTCATCACTCTGCCCATATTGGAATAGTTCATAGAACCAATTCTTCCCTTTCGGTGTAGAGATGAAGAGAACCTTCTTACCTCTTACAAGTAGGGTTGGCTTGATCGCTTCACTCCAAGCATCGTCTTTAATGAATGCTGCCTCATCTATGATGGCGTAGTCTAATGTCATACCCCTTATGTTGTCATATCTTTCAGCACTCCTAAAGTAAATGGTAGAACCATTCTTGAGTTCCAACTCCGAAGAGGAGTAGTTGTTAGACTTGACAATACCAGAAGCTGCGATTGCAGACATCAGTTCCTTCTGTACTTTGTTTGCTTGTGAGTATACAGGGGACACCCATAGTATCTTACAAGGGCTATCGTTGAAGCCCCAATACAATGCAAGGTTCATACCCATCATAGACTTACCGAACTGTCTGCCTATAGATGCGATGTGATACTTCTCCTTACCACCTACTATAGATCGTAAGAGTTCTGCTTGAACCTTGTGAGGGTTGAACCCTGTTACTGTCATTCGTCTCTTTCGTTGATTGGTGTACCAAACTCAAACTTAATGTTCTTGAATAGGTCTGCACCATCTGCTCCTGTAACCTCTTGCCTTGCGAGTTTAGGAATCATATACTCACTTAACTTGAGCATAAGTTCCATAGCCTTCTCTGGGTTCTCTGCTGCTACTTGTGTAAGCCACTCTGTCATATTAGTGAGGTTGTCCTCTACTAACTTTTGGTAGGCTTCTCTAATCTCTGCGGTAGTTTTGTTAGGTTTACCTTTAGGTCTTCCCTTCGGATTGGTAACCTCTCCTTTCTTGAATCCCATTATAAATCGTTATAGTTTATAAAGTTAACCACCTATATCAAAGATTGTTAATTGAGACTTGTGGATGTCAAGTCTTTCAACTGCGTTGTTGTAGTATTCTTCATCTATCTCCCAACCATCTAAATCAAACTTACGATTGTGACAAGCGAGAGCAATAGAGCCAGAACCTAAATGAGTATCAAGTATCTTATCTCCTTCTTTAGCGTAGTTGTCCAATAGCCACTCGTAGAGCTTGACGGGTTTTTGGGTGGGATGGATTTTATTTGTATGGTTGTGTTTCATAATAGAATAAGTAAACACTTTAGCTGGTTTTTTTAAACCCATACTTACCCAAGCATATTCAGCACTTGCAAAGTTAGGTACTGGCTGCTGCTTATTCCATATACAAAAGTATTCCGAAGGGGGCATCTCAAAGTTATTAGCTCCCCAAACTACTTGGTTTTTACTTACTCTAAATAATTCCTTCCAATAGTCTTGCGTTGGCTTCTTGTCCCAAGTTAATCCCTCCTCTTGCATTAGTTTACTACTCTTGAACCTTGTGCTTCCCATAGGTTTCTTAAATCGCTCAATTCCATAAGGCGGGTCTACAATAGCAAGGTCATAGGTATTGTCGGGCAGCTCTTTCATTGCCTCAAGGCAGTCTCCCAAGTGTAGGTTAATCATTTCTTTTCTTTTTAGCCTCTTCTCTAAATAGCTTCTTGATTGCTTGGGTGTTGGCTCTACGAGCTTGTCTGTTCTCTCGTGTTGGTGCATCAGGTAACTCTATGAAGTTCCTTACAAAGGCTTGTTCATCTCTTGAGAGTTGTCCTCGTAAATGAACTTGTACTAATAGTTCAAAGAGGTTGTTTAGGTTGTTTCTGTTGATGAGTACCGTAGCACTCTTTCCTTGTTCTTCCATGTTAAAAGTTGTGTTTGTAGTTCTCTTTCTCTATTTGATACTTCTCTAACTCAAATGCTCTAAAGCCGTTAATATGAGAATCAGTCGGAAAGAAATACTTCCACCCCTTACTCATACCTCTTGGTATATAATAAAAAAAACCAAGTCCTATCTTACCTGTGTTCTTTTTAAAACGAACTACTGCGGTATGGTCTGATGTAGGTATGATTTCATCTACAGAGAAGTCCTCTTGATTGTGATTACCTTCTCTATCCTTTCTTGAGAATCTTGCTGCTACAACATCAACAAACTCTTTTAACTCTATTACTATTTGTTTATTCATTACATTCTAATTAGTCGTAGTCTTCTTTGGTATTTACGAATGAGTAGAGCGTTGTTGGTGATCGTGTCTTGCAACTCTGTAGTCCAACCGAACCTACTTGCTTGTATAGAGAGATTGACATTGTCAATCATTAGCATCTCCAGAAACTTCTGTAGTTCTCTAATGTGTTTTCTTTTCCTAATCATTCTCTGTTCCGTTATCGGTTAGGTCTCTATTCATTAATTCTATGAGCGTGTCTTTCATTTCTTTTCTAATTTCTCAAGTGTTTCTTTTAAAATGACATTCCAAGCAAACTTATCCTTGTCAGCGTTCCATAAACGCTCATACATCTCAAGTAGTATCTCTCTCATTTCTCTTTGGTGTTAAAGGTTACTAATTTGCGCCTATTATTATTGGTGTGCGCCTATTTTTATATGCTTGAACTTTTCCCCGAAGATGGATAAACCCATCTTTATATGCTTAAACTCTTGTTAGTGGTGTAAATAAGCACCATTCAATCTGCTTATTGTAAGGTTATAGCCTTACAATGTGTCATTAAAAGTAAGGTTATAGCCTTGTTTGTATTATTTAAGGCTCATCGTTGTGAGGATTTGCGAATCATCGTGGGTCTATATCCTCTTGGGTTACGATAATCTCAATGCCTTCGTACTTGAGTTGTTGTAATGCCCTGCGGCAATCTCTGGCTTTCTCTATTGTGTCAAAGACTACATCAAATTTGTCCTTGACGAATACTCTAAACTTGTTCATAGTAATTTAAGGTGTATTTGGTTTAACATCTCTTTGTACTGTGGGTAGTCACCATACTTGATATGGCAAGGGCGGCAGACCGCCATAAGGTTCTCTATCACATCCTTGCTCTTACTACCCCCACTACCTCTATTCTCTATATGGTGGATGTCGTTGGCTCGTGTCCCACAAACCTCACAAGGAATGAAGTCATCTAACACATAGCCGAAGTAATCCATATATATCTTGGTGTGCTTTTTCAAAGCTCTCCTTGAATAGTGTAGTTGTTAATCATTTCCTGTATCTCTTCCAGAGGTCTGTTCTCAAAGAAGTCGTGGTATTGGTTCAAAGCGAACATTACCTTCTCCTCTCCCTTGTTAAAGAACTCCTCACTAACGGAGTAGACCCCTACATCACACGATAGCTTATCAATAACCAAGAACTTAAACTTGGTGTAGTCTACATTGAATAGACGGCAGTATAGATATACCTGTACATCGTAGGAGTATTTGTGTCTTGCGGAATACACAAAGTTGCGTAGGTCACTTGTAGTCTTGAGGTCAATGATAGTACCGTCTCTTTTTATGATGTCGGCTTTGCCTCTAAAGGGATATCCCTCTACATAGTCTACCGCAGGGATCTCAAACTGTGAGTCTCTTAATAGTTCTACGGCTTGATGGTTCTTGAAGAGGGCTTCAGTCATACGCTCTGCAAGTTTACGCTCCTTTGTGGTGTATAGAAGATGTGAGGGGTTCACCTCTTTCGCATCTTTCCACTTCTTGGTATTCTTACTCGCTACATCAACAAAGACCATCTCATCTATCTTGTGTGGCTCTAATACCATTGTGTGGATGAGTCTGCCATCTCGTAGAGCTTGGCTATTTACTTCCTCTCCATACTGCATTAGGTTGTAGTAGGTTCTTGGAGAGTCCAGAAGTTTCTTGAGGTTAGATGAACTGAATGCTACCTTACCGAGATAGCCATAGTAGAAGTCATCTTCAATAGCTTGTTGTACAAGCCAATCTTGACTGTGCTGCTCACCATTGAGCATTGTGATTTGTTTAGACATAGGTGTTATTTATTTATCGGGTTAATCCCATTGCTTGAATAAAGCGTTGACCCTTATCATAGTCAATGCCTTTTATAAGTCGGTAGATAAAAGAAGAGGCTCTCCTGATGCTATCCATCTCTGCCTTGCTTGTTTCCAAGCCCGTGTTAGCATACATCTGTGCATCTATGTGCAAGAGTTGGTCAATCGTCTCTTTGTCGCTTAACGCTTCCTCAAATACTATCTGCGCCTTGTAGATCGCTTCGGTGTGTGTCATCATTTCTGGTAGTCTATTTGTCGTGTAACTATTTCATCTTCGTCATCACATACGCAAGTCTCCTTCTCACATTCGTGGCAGCAGGAACAAGTCCAACTGTCATCACAATACTCAAAGCAGATGTCACATTGTGACGCTCGGTCTTCTTGGTACGAAGCCAACTCTCTATCCAAGTAGTACATTATATTCTCTCTATTAGTTCGTAGATAAACAAAAAGAATGCAATGCCTATTGAAGAGGCAATGAATAGAGTGCCTCCGTACAGAAGGTCTTGCTTTAGGGTGTAGGTCTTTTTAGACATAATAAGGTGTTTTAGTTTATGCTAATATAAACAAAATTCTTAACAACCTACATAGGGATTAAAATTTCTTGAAAGATTATGTCTTGCACATCCTCTATCCTCAAGTAGGTAAACACATCCTGCTTACCGAATCTTCCTATCCACTTGTACAAACCCTGTGAAGGTTTAACCCTATTCTTTCTTGTGACATTCTCTTGGGTAAACTTCTCACATAGTTCTATAGCCTTCAACCTCAACTTGTCCTTCTCCATCACATAGAATCTATCTGGGAATTGGAATGCGATGTACTCTGCTTTAGAATCTTTAGCACACCATCCGTGATAGCCCCACACATTAAGAAACTCCAGAAGAATAAATCCGTGCTTGTGCATCGGCTTCAGTCCCTTGACATCTACGAGCTTATCGCCCCAATAGAAATCTATGTGTTTCTTGTCATCTTCTAACTCGGACTTTACCGCTCCTGTAAGAACCTTAAACAAATCCTCACCATCTTTACCTATGGAGATGCAATGGTCAGTTCTTTGATCGGATTGCTGCAATCCTTTCTTGAGGTATTTGTTTAGGCTATCGGAACTCATTCAAGTCTGTGTCTTTTAGTTTCTTGTCCCCATCGTAGAATGAGAATCTATTATGGGTATACTTTACACGAAAGCCTCCGTAGTTGCCGCTAACATCAAACTTGTACTCGTCTGTGCCGTGTACAGTTGTAATACCTTCTGCCTCTTTGTACTCCTTCACCTTATGACCTTGAGTCCAAAGCCATACAAGAAGTAGCTTACTAACCTTCGTATTCTCCATATACCTTTCTCAAGTCCTCAATGTGTCTCTTCCATTCTTTAGGGTTACAGGTACAAGGAACATAATACTTGTGTTGGAATACCCTTGCGTGAATCCTTGAGAGGTCTTCGTGGTATCGTGGTCTTAACTCTCGTTCATTGAACTCTGCAAAGAACTCCTTGAGTAGATTGTACTCACTCTCCTCCAAACATAATGGTTGAGTCTTCTTTGGGAATAACTTATTGAGTTTCTCCTTACGAGCATCACACCCACAATCAATACCTGTGAGTTCAGCAAAGGTGTCTACTACTTTCTTGATCCCCGTAGCCTTTGTGATTTTTTCAATGTCATCTCCTAAACCTTTAGATGAGGTTGCTTTCGCCGTTCTGGAAGTCTTCGTAGTCTTCTTTAATTTCTTCTCGGACATAATTTTTAGTTTTATTTAGTGTGTCAAAAATACTGAAGAGGGAGATTTTCGTTTCTTTCTCAATGTCCCTCATACTCATATCGGTAGTGTGGTAGATTTCAAACATCTTCCTATCATACCAATGCAATTCATTTACCTTGTCCCATATCTTATCTATGAGCTTCTCAAAACCTCCTGCCGTCTCATAGTCAAAAGAATCTAACTCTGTATCGTACTCTACCATATCTCCAGAGAATACAAGTATCTCTTTTTTGTTTTGGTAGTTCCTAACCATATTACGCAGGGTCACCCATACAAACAACTTGTTGGGTTGGTCTTTGTACATAATCCTTTCAGGGTTTTCTATGTACTTGTGTAGGCGGATGTACATCTCTTGCACAATGTCTTCGGCATAGTCTCCTGCACCGAACTTGTGAGCCATCTTTATCCACTCCTTATGATTAGCGGCAAGTAGGTCTAATACGGTCATTCTTCCGTAGCCCAAGTGATTACAATAGCAAGAACCCCGAAGCACAACTGCAAGGAGTGGTACTTGGGGTTCTCATAATCGTCATTCATCTCGGAGTTCCAATAATTAACTCCTATAAGCAGCCCTGCGAGGGGGGCAATGTCAACTGCAAAGTTCATAGCGTTTAAGTAAGTCTTTGATTTCTTGCTCCTTAAGATACAACTTTTCACGAGTTGTTGACAATTCTTCTCGTGTTTTTTGCAACCGCTCCGTGAGCAAGGCATTCTGCTTGGTTAAGCCCCAATCAATTCCCTCTTCTTGAGAGCCTCGTAGCTTGTCCATTATAGCACAACATTGGTTGAAGAACCTCATATAGTTTCTGTCAAACTTTAGGTTCATCTCGTGTCCTTTGGTTGCGTGTATTACAACTGCGTGGTTCTTCTTAACTACTCTTGCGATCTCAAGGGTCGTGTACAAGTCTCTTGCAGCAACCATAAAAGCAAACCTTGCCATTACATTCCTTTGCTCTCTGGTCTTTGTAATCTTATGGTGGGTAGTATAGTTGTCGTATTCTTCCTGTAACTGTAGTACGGTTGCTCTCATTTTAGGTGTTCGTTAAGGTTATCAAATCGCTCTTCGTAAGCGTTTATCTTTCTCGTAAGGTTGCGGATGGTGAGCTTGAGGTCAGCGTTCTTTGCTTCTGCTGCCCATACCATCTGCTGCACATCTTCTACCATACCGATGGAGGCATCTATAGCAGAGTAGATACTAATGAGGTCAATGAAAATATCCATCTCATACTCATTGCTTGGGTCTTGAGGCTTTAGCGCATTGGCTATCTGCATCAAGTCTTGATTCTTTTGTCGTAACCAGAGCAGGGCAATGCTCTTACTTCCTCCTCTTACCCAACGGTAGTCTTCGTCTTTTAATTCGTCCATCTAAAAAGGCATTTTGGATTGTTCTTTCTCTTTCTTTCCTATAAGGTTCTCTCCGTGAATCTCAAAGCCTA
>Ga0209193_1001251_pt1 | contig 13502 bp, 29 predicted proteins | sample COGITO_mtgs_1003_FD_185515 | JGI IMG/M metagenome (GOLD analysis project Ga0209193, IMG submission 185515) | Pelagic marine microbial communities from North Sea - COGITO_mtgs_100330 (SPAdes) (version 2) | ecosystem: Environmental > Aquatic > Marine > Epipelagic ... | reverse complement strand
TTTGGCGGCGCTTTGGGTCTGGGTGGTGGCGCATTATATGAAACAGTTGAGTCTGCAAGTGACAGCCCTGGACTTGCAAGCGCTGTAACAATACCAGCAATGCTAGCAACAGGCTTCTTAGCTGGCCCATCAAAAGCAGCTAAATTAGCAGAAAGATCTTTGATTGGAACTTCTGAAAAAGAAATTTCAAAAGCTATTGATTTAGAAAATGCTGCAAAAATAGCTGGCATTAAATTATTGCCTGGTGAAACTTTTAAAGATAACAAAATGATTGCACAAATCACAGAAGATGTTTTAAAGTCTGATTTAGGTTCTGCTTATATATATCAAGCCATAAAAAATAGACCTAAAAAAGTAGAAGATTTGGTAGAAAAACAAGCTAATAAAATTTCTTCATTACCAGAAAGTCAAAGAGCTATTTTTAAAATGATTAGTGATACTGCAAAAACCACTGTTAAACAAGCAAGAAAAACAAGAACCAATAAAGCTCAAGAAGCTGGTTATAAAGTTGCGGATACAGAAACTTTGCCGCCAGAAACAGTATTAGATATTATTGATGGGATTGATTCTATTTCTGTTCCCCCAAATAGCCCAAGCGCAAGTAAATTACAAAACATAAAAAATCAATTAACCAAAGAAGTAATCAGAGACGAAAAAACAAAAAAAATTATAGAGATCATTCCAGAAACAAATATTAATAATTTGAGTTCTACTTACAAACAATACAAAAAAGAAGTAGATGCTTCGAATAAAGAATTAGTCACTGGGGGAGAAAGGTTTGTTATAGAAGATTTGAGACCAAAACTTTACAATGCAGATGAAACTGGTGCATTAGATTTATTAGGCAGTGCGTTAAATTCAAATCCAGCATATAAAGCTGGTAATGAAAAATTTGCTGAACTTTCAGACAGCTTGGTAAAAGTTGTTGAAAAAAATGTTTTGCCTTTATCAAAGAAAAAAATAAATTTAACCACAATAGAAAATTTTGTTTTTAATCCAAAACAAGCAAATAAAACAGATATTAATGACACATTATCTACTCTAAATAAAACAAATCCCCAAGCCACTATAGAAATAGCAAATGTTTACTTTAGAAATGCTATTAATAATTCTTTTGGTATTAATAAACAGGGCGCTGATTTAAAACAAGGTTTTAATTTGGTAAAAGCGGTAGCTGGAACAAAGAAAGAAAGAGAAAATTTTTTAGCAGTAATTGACAATGTAGCAGATGCTCAAAATGTTAGCAGAAAAGATTTAAAAGTTGGTTTTGAAAATATGCTTAATATATTGGAAAGAACTGGAAGAATATCTAATATCAACAAACCTGGTTTCGATGTTCAAGGAATAGCAAAGCAAACTCTTGCAAAAGATTTAGCTATGGCAAAAACATTTAATCCTCTTGTAAGGCTTTCAACAAAATATAGCGAACTTAGAGCTAATAATGCATTTGATAATCTTGGAAGAATCATGGCTAACCCAGAATCAACTAAGTTATTAGTTGAGCTTGGTAGAACCAACCCTAGCTCTAAAGCAGCTATAAATAAAACCATTCAAGCAATAAATATTGTTTCTCCTTTTAGAGATCAACAAGCGGAACAACCATATTCTTTTGGCAATTTACAGGTGGCAATACCCGCCGAATAACCCATGCCCCTTGCAACAGAACGAGTTGGTCGTTTTGGTGAATATCTCACAGCAGCAATCCTCTCTCAAGTTTCTGACACAGTAACCATCGTTCCACACAACGCATCCGCAGACATCATCTTTGAACACAACCTAAAGCTGTATAAGTGCCAGGTCAAAACTCAATCACAAATAGAAGAACGCAGAGGCAACTGGCGGTTTGATATGCGCAAAGGTCAAAGAGTTGCACACAGAAAATACAAAAATAATGAAATAGATTTATTTGCTTTTGTTTCTATAACTCACAGAAATGTGGTGTTTTCTAAACCTTTAGACCAAGCTCAACTAACCATCAACGATGAACACATGAAGAACAATGATGCTGTTAAAAACATCAAAGATATATTAAAAAATCTTAATTAAAGATTCTTAATATCAAATACAACTTCTTGATCCTTGTAATGCTTAACGGAGTTAATTCCTAATTGCAGGAAATACTCCGCTAATGCTTGAGGATCTTTGTTTTCCAACCCAGCTACATCTATCAAAGAACGCGCAATATATCTGTTTACATAAACAGGCGTATTGTTGTTCCTCTCATTTAGAACTGGATCTTCAAAATCAAACAAGTTCATTGCTTTACTCCTAGACCTTTACCTCCTTAGAGTATTGGCCTAATTTATTACCCTCTCCGTCTACACCATGTACAAGCTGTAGTTCAAGGTCAATGTAATGCTTGGCTTTAAGTAAGTCTTCAATCTTATCAACCTTGTCTCTGGTAATAAGCTTTAATACATTACCCATCGACCATGACAAACCATTTGCGTAAATATACTCAATAGGTTGTATGCCATTGCCTTTATAATGATTACCACCTACCTGGTTATTGATCGCAAGCATATCGATTGCTTGATCCCATTCCTCTGGCGTTGCATTATCTATACTCATATTCTTCTCCTTTTTTATAAATATATTTGCATATCATATAACTTTAGTGTAAATTTAACAACATTCAAATACAAAAAGGGAGTATTAGGAAATGACAGACACCGATAAAGTCTTTATAGACACTAAGCAATTAGCTAAAAGGTGGGGCAAAAATCCACACGCGCTATCAAATTTAAGGCGCAAAGGCGGAGGCCCTAACTATTATAAGATCGGCGGTAAAGTTCTTTATGATTTAACAGAGATCAAAGAATTAGAAGAAAGCTCATACGTTTCCAATGGCTCACGCAATATTTAGCCCCTCATCCTCAGATCGCTGGTTTAAATGCCCAGCGAGCGCGTACTTAAACTATTCAGCAGAATATAAGGTAGGCATCCCTGCGGCTACAGGAACGCTTATCCATGAGATGTGCGAGATGCTATTAAAAGGCAGACTCAAAGACATGACCTTGCGTGACTATTGGTTAGGCAAAGTTCAGGTGGTCGAAGACTTTGAGATAGAAGTTGATGAGGATATGATTGCGTGCGCGGAAACATATGTAGAGTACATACATAAAAGAAAAGAAGAACTCAAAGCTAAGATGTTGATAGAAGAAAAAGTCTACATGGATGAGATATCAACAAAGTGTTTTGGTACTGCTGACACAATTTTAATTGGTGAAGATCGCATCGCAGTTATAGATTTAAAGTCTGGTAAGTGGGGTGTCGATGTCGAAAGGAATAAGCAGTTAATGATTTATGGACTGGGTGCGCTCGCGCGGTATGGGGATGAGACTACCACCATGGAGCTGACCATTGTACAACCACGCGGTTGGCATAAAGATGGCGCTATAAGAACATACGAGATTTCAGCTACCAATCTGGTTGATTGGGGCTACAACGATTTGAAACAAGCTACTGATGCTTGTGACGAAGAAAACCCACAATATGCTGCGGGAGATCATTGCAGATTCTGTAATGCCAAGGCAGATTGTGATACTTATAAAACTACTCTAGGAGAGAAATATGACTAAAGAAAATAAAAAAGAGCCTATCTTTACAATTAATCGTGAAGATGGAACTACAAACGAGGTTTTTGAATCTGATTTAGATGAAAAAACAATTCCATTAGCTAATGAGCTTACAAGTGTAAATAGAACAATACAAAGCTTAAGGGATTCTGATCTATTTAAACAAGCTTTAAATCTTACCCAATCCCTTAGAAGCCTTGAAAGGGATGCTAGCAATTTAGCCACACAACTAGATTCTGCTTTATCACAGGATTCTAAAGTTGAGGTGGTTGAATGAGTCTAGCCGCAATACAAAAGAAAGGTAAGGTTAAACCGCCAAGGCTTATATGTTATGGCCCAGGTGGTATTGGTAAAACATCTTTTGCCGCAAGCATGGATAAATGTGTAATCGTACAATCTGAAGATGGTATCGGAAAGATTGAGTGCGATCATTTTCCAGTAGCCAAAAGCTATGAAGAGTTTATGACTAACTTAAATTCTTTACTTACAGAGGATCACGAATTTCGTGTTGCTTGTATTGATTCATTAGACTGGTTAGAAACTTTGTTGTGGGATCATGTCTGTAACGAAAATGGTTGGGCGCAAATAGATACACCTGCATATGGTAAAGGCTATGTTGCAGCTCTTGATAAGTGGAAAGAGTATGTTGAGGTTCTTAACAGACTAAGAGATGAGAAGTCTATGACTGTGATACAGATTGCACACAATCAGATTCGCAGATATGAAGACCCATCTAATGATCCGCATGATCGACATGAAATCAAACTACATCGTAAAGCTGCTGACTTGTTAGTAGAACATAGCGATGCAGTCTTTTTTGCCAACTACAAAGTTGGAACTGTACAAGTCAAAGGCAAGATGGGTATGACTACCAAGACTGTTGCTGGCGACAGAACTATTTTTACTGAGCAAGCACCTGGTTATATGGCCAAGAACAGATATGGCTTGCCTAGTGAGATGCCTTTTGAGTGGGCGACCATAAGAGAGGAAATGTTGAAATGAGCCGATTAGGAGAAGTTGAAAGAGTAAAGAGAACCTTAAAACTGTTTGATATGATCTTGAATAAACATATAGATTCTATCAATCCAGAGGACAACTCTTTACCTATCGATGGATTACATTGGCTTATTTCAATGCAGGCGGATTGTGAGGATTTAATCAAATACTTATCTGATTATGATTCTTACGATCCAGGTTAATTAATATATAGATATAAAGGGTATCAATATGGATATAAGTAATTTTTTCGGCGATGTGGAAGTTGTCGAACAACAAACGGATATAAAACCAGGACGATATGATCTTGAGTATGTGAATACTAATGAAGAATTAAGATCGGGTCAGAATGGTTGGATGGGTATGCAACTTAACTTTAGGATTGCGGGAACAGGATTACAAACAGGTTTTACTGTAACTGTTGCGCATGACAATCCTAAGTATGTTGGTTTTGGTATGAAGGAAATGGCAGGTCTTGCAAAAGCAGCTGGCATTACTGGAACTTTAAAAGACACTAACGAACTTAATGGTAAGACGGTTAGTTGTATGTTAAAGCTTAACGAAAACAACTATCCAGAGATCGACTCTAAGTTTGGTAGCCATTGGCAACCAGCAGAGGGTAAGAAGGTAGAGGCAAGTGCGCCGACACCTCCGAAAGTAGAAGAAGATCTTGGCGACAAGATCCCTTTTTAATCCATTAATAAGTAAACCATCGCTGTGCGCTTTTTGTAGAGCGCCAGCGAAAGGGTTTGTATATGGTAAAGATCACACTTGGTTTGGAGCTTGTAGCATGGATCACCTAGATAAAATAAAAAAAGGTGAACAGCTGAAGAATGTAGCGCAGATGAGCAACGAGGGCTTAGATTACGCTATCAAACAAACGAAAGACATCTATCTTAAGATAGCCAAGGACACAGGTTCTTATGTTATGCACGAATGGGATAGAGAAAAAAGAGAACTGTTATTTGGTAAGGCTATAAGAGAATATCTCAACTGGGCTAATCATCAAGCAGAAACAGGAAAATTGGAGAGAAAATTAAGAGATGGAACTGACTAAATGGTATGGAGAGAAAGGCTTAGTCATTGATGATAACTTTGCTTTTGCCAGTCAAGGTAATAGCACGGATGATTTAATACGCGAGATGAATAACCAAGGGTTGTTCGTCAATTCATTAGACTTAACAGGACAAGTAACAAGAGTACCCGTTCAATCTGCGCCTGGTGTTAGACCAGATAAAGGCAATGAGCGTAGCGGTTGGTATGTTATCAATGAGTTAGACGGAAATTATTTTGCAACTTTTGGTAACTGGCGAACGGGTGAACAGCACAAGTGGTCAAGCATTAACACCAATCAACTATCAAACATTGATAGAGTAGCGCTACAAAAAAGAATGGAAGAAGCTATTGAGCGGGCCGAAGTAGCGAAGAAAGTTAGGCATGATGAAGTAGCTAAAGAAGTAAAAGAAAGATATAAGAACTGTCAGCCCGTCATTTCGCATGAGTATCTAAATAGTAAAAATGTTAAAAGTTATGGATTGAAACAACTGAACGGAAGTTTAATTGTTCCTGTCATCTCCGCAGTAAGCGGAGAGGTGCGTAGTCTACAGTATATAGATAAGAAAGGACAGAAAAGATTTGTGAGCGCGAGCGAAATCAAAGGCAATGTTTTTCTTATTGGGTGCGAGCAAGCAACATTAGCCACGCAAGAAAACCTAATCATTGTCGAGGGATACTCAACCGCAGCTACAGTTTATGAATCAACGAAGATACCGACAGTTTGCGTATTTTCGGCGAACTTTACCATGGAAGCTGTTACTAATATTCGCAAGATATCTCAGGCAAGATTATATATAGCCCTAGACAACGATGAGAACGGCGTAGGAGAGAAGAAAGCTAACGAGGTAGCATCTGCCATTCCTAACTGTTTCGTGCGCGTGCCGAGTGCGAGAGGAGACTACAACGATTTAGCTAAAACTCACGGATTAGATAGAGTTAGATTAGAAATATTGAATCAAGGTTTAGGTATAACCAAACACCCTATTAGAAACCTAGTTAAAGAACCGCCGCCAAAGGTTTGGCTTGTGGATAAACTGTTAGAAATATCCAAGCCTGGTATTCTTGCCTCGATTGGTGGGGTAGGTAAATCCATGATGGCATTAGACTTAGCCATCAAAGTATCGCAAGGCTCTGGAATGTGGTTCGATCATCCCATACTCAAAGGTGGCAATGTTGTCATACTATCAGCCGAGGATGACTTGGTTGAAATCCATAGACGAATCAATGCGCTGGATAAAGGTAATAAAAGATTCGATGCACCTTATGATGTATTCACCCATACAATCCCCGATCAACCAGAACCTTTAATTCTTATTAGAGATGATTCCAAAGGTTTACAAATTACCGATCAAGCTAGAGAGTTGTTAGCTGAATTAGAAACCATACCGAATTTAGAATTGGTCATCATTGATCCAATCCAAGCCATGAGTGGAGCGCCCATTAGTTCATCTAATGAAGCTGCTCAACTTTACTGTCAACTTTGCGCCTCTATCTCCTCGCGTTTTAACTGTTGCACCCTAAGTATTCATCATATGTCAAAGGCGGCTCTCCAAGCTGATGACGACCCGATGAATGTGCGCAGTAAGATAAGAGGCGCATCTTCTTTGGTTGATGGGCATAGGTTAGCAATAGCCTTGTGGTTAGCGAATGAAGAAGAAGCGGAGAGAATTTGTATTGATAACGGGGTGGACTATGAGCGGTTGCGCGTGGTGAAGGGTGCGGTGGTGAAAAGTAATTCATCCGAGGTTGATGTATCAATCAAGACATTGTTTAGGAAAGAGGCCGTGCTTGAGCCTTACAAAGAAAGCAACTTTAATTTTGGAGATTTTTAATATGATTAATTACCCATGCGGATGGTTTGATGTAGAACAATTACCTGGAGGATCAAGAGAGAAATGAAATGTTGGCATTGTGAAACAGATTTAATATGGGGGGCAGATCACGATTTAGACGATGAAGAAGATTCAATCTTTTGCATGGTTACGAATCTATCTTGCCCTAAGTGTGGCTCTCATGTGGATGTATATTTTCCCAAAGAAGATGAGATTAGACGCGAGGGTGAAGTATGAGCGATGCAGTCAAAGGCGTGGTCTTTATTGATGATGCTATTGATCTAAGCCATGATGAGTTAAAAGAAAAGTTTAAAGAAGCGGTTGAGAACAATGAGATCAATCATTTTGAAATACAAACGAGAGGTAAAGAATGAGCGGTAAAGGTGATAAACCAAGAGATTTAGTCTATAGCCAAGAATACAGAGACAATTTTGATAAAATATTTGGTAAGAAGAAACCAAAAAAGGAGCAAAAAAATGAGACTGATTCTAAGCGAAAAAGATAAACATATTATTGTTACTGTCCTTGGTGATTACGCCACCGAGATAGACAGACAGGCCACCAAATCCAAAGAAGATTTAGATACTTATAAAAGAATCGAGAACATTATTAGTCAAGTAGCCTTTGGGTTTGACAAGGAGGAGAAACCAGATTGAACCATGAATTATTAATGAAATTGGCTATGATTTTCGTGTTATGTTACGCGGTGATATTAATTAGCTTGTAGCGGGGAGCGACAACGACTGCACTAAATCGCTACAACGATGGCACTAAATCACAGCAACGATAGCATCAAATCGCGACAAATATCCGTACGTATACTATATACGTAAGAGAGACAAAAAACCTTGAAGGTTTTTATGTCTCTAAAAACAGAGTTAGATTATTAGGAGAAGACATTGAGAGACAGCATTAAAAGAGAATATTGGTGGGTGAGCGCGGGGGAGGTGGAGAACGAAAGCGAATCACCATTCATCGCCATGAAATACAATTCAGCCTTTAGAGACTATTCGAAATTGCGCAAGCAAGTTTGGAATTGGTATCGCGCACGCGCGGGGCGAGAAGATTTATCGCCAGTAGCGAAGCTGTTACTTTGGAGCGTGTGCGAACGGTATCGATGGCAAACCTGGAGCAGCCACGATGCCATTAGTTATTATTGCAAGATGATAGGAGTGCATAGAACGAGCGCGAGCAGAGGAATGAGTGAGTTATTAGAGAAAGAGGTTCTATGGTGTGTGCTAGAGGGTGAGCGCAAGCGGTTGAGGAAATCCCAAGCGGGTGGGAAGAAGCATTTTTTACTGGTTGGTTTAGGTGCGCACTTGCGCGAGCAGGTGGGGCGCGATAGCTAACTGGGGAAAGGAGAGTAAAGCTATCTTAGTGCGCCCCGTTGACTGGTTAAGCTATTATATCCCCGTTTTTAAATACTTTTGCCATTTTTAGGCCTTGGGGTGAGATTAAAAGCCAGTTGCCTTTTTCGTCTTGGTGCGAGCGGGTGCGGGAGGGGTATTCGAGATCTCCGCGCAAGCTGTAAGTTTCTTTCATATGGTTAATGTATTTAAATTGCGCTTGTGTGTATGACATTTTGTATGACATTATCTATCCCCCCAATAATTAATGATTAGCCATAGCGTTAAGACTATGACTAGCCATATTAAAAAACCAATACCAAAGATGAAGCCGAGTATTTCAATCATTAGTAAGATTCCTGGATAATTACATCCTTTTTGCGCTTGTCCTCGTAAGTTTTAACAATCTTCCCGCATGGATAGGTTAAGAGCCAGTAGTCTTTACCAAAGTTTTTGCTCATGCTTGGTATGTTTTCCCTTTCGCTATTTAGTAAGCGTTTCGCTTCCTCTATCATTTCTCTGTGTTGTGTCATAGTTTCACCCTCTTTTGTTTTTCAATATCAAAACATGAGTTATGAATGTCTGAAATTTGCCCCGTGTTTCTTGCGGTTTTCCAAACTTTCACAATTTGTTCGCCTGTTGAGTTGTCAACATATACAGTTACATTACCCATTTGAATATATGCTGATGTGTTGGATTTCTTTGTTATATCAAATACGCTCATGATTCCCCCATTGTGCAGTTTCATTTTCTAGCCAATCTTTGCAACATCTTTGGCTCATGTAGTAATACGCGCCAGTATCAGATAAGCGATATTCTTTTAACATTTCCTTGGCGTATTTACGCCCTTGATTAAATTCGTCAACTGTTTCAAGGTTGCCATAACAATCTTTTCTATTTATGTAGATATTTTTACTAATTGCGCTCATGATTCCCCCATTGGTAAATTTAAAAGTTTATCTATTCTATGCTCATCCAAAGATACAAAGCGCAAGATCTCCTCTTGCTGTCTGTGTGTGTAGCTGTCGAAGTCTTGTATATACTTTTGCGGGTTGTCGAATAGATCTCGCAAGTATTTGATTATTTCGCGCCTAGCAAATTGTTTAGGCGTTAGATTATTTATTTTCATATTATCCCCTCTATGGTTTTAAAGTTGTTTTCAAGATATGTAATTTGATCTTGTATATGTTCGATATCCTTTTGCAGTTCTACAAGATTAATATCAGTATTTTGATTCACCGCGACATCATCCAGTAGACAAGCGATAGATATGCTAGATTCATTTAATGCTTTTTTTGATTCATTAATAGCAACTAACAAAGAAAAGTCATCTTTAATATTGGCTTTCATTTTTCCCCCTTGGTTTTATAAGTTTTTAAAATGGTTTTAATCTTATTGACTAAATCTTGGTAATTCATTGCGCTGTATCCGTTAGCCTTGAACATCTCCAAGGCTTGCGGATTGATTAGCGGGTTATCGTTGGTGTGCGCTAAGAACCAGTTAAGAAGCTCTAGTTCTTGGCGGTTAATCTTAGGCTTGCTGAAGTTGTATCTTTTGATGTTCATATTATGCCCCCTTGTAGTTAAAATAATCTTCAGCATTACCAACATAATCAATGCCAATTATGATGTCGTCATGCTCCATGAATTGATCGTGAATACAAATATCTTTACCAATTAAATCTTTTGGTTTTTGTAGCCATTCATATTCGTCAAATTCAAAGAAATTCCATACTTGGCAATCTATGTCATACATAGCTTTATTAAAATCGCTATCATAATCATTGTCAGAAAACTTAATAAAGTCATCTGAAAATTTATCATTACCTAGGGCAACTAATAAACCGCCACCGCCATTAGTTTCACATTCTATAACTTGGGTTTTAATTACTTTGTCCATTAGATCACCCAAGATATAAGAGTTAATAAGGATGCAAAGAAAAATATAATTATTATATTCTCGGTAATTGTCCGCGCTTGGTTCGTCCAGTGTTGCGGTTTTCTTGGCTTGTGTAGTTTATGTGCAAAGTCTTTCATTGTGTTATCTCTTTATTAATAATGTTAATTAAAATTTCTTTATGTTCTATATCAGCATCTATAACGCGGTTAGGGTTCATTATTTTAATAATGTCTCTTAACAGCTCTCTATCGAAGCTATCACCATCAAAAGGAATCTTTACTTGGTTCAGTCTTATTTCTAAGGCTTCATCAAATAGCATTTTTAGATCAATGTCCGCGTTATTGCCATCACTATCACAAAATATATGATTCTCTAATAGTGGTTGAATACCGCGCTCTCCATAGAACTCTTTAAAGTATTGATAAAAGTCTTTCATTATTTCCCCCTTAGGCTTTGCATGGTTAAAGATTGTTCATTTAAGTAAGTGCAATGATCTCTAACATTAATGATGTCATTGTCAAAGCTCCAACACTTCATAAAGCGATTGTATGAGCCTGTATTACGCCCATTGGTTAAAGATGTACCATTAGCGCAATATTCCCATCCATTCCTTAATAAATGATTTCTACCTTTCACAAGTCCAGCTTGCATAATGTACTGGTTGCCGTTGTATGTTTCTTTTGTTTCTATTGGTATGTACATAATTCCCCCTTAGTCTTGATAGTAATAACCAGGATTAGAAATATAGTTTTCCTCTATTCCTTGCCCGTGTTGTTTAACTTCTTTTTTAAGACATCTATCAATTTTAATAAACTTGATATCATCCCATGAAACATTTGGATTGATAGTTTTTAATACTTCTTTGGTTTCATACTCGGATTGAGAACCATAACCATATTGAAAAGGTAGAATGTAGGTTCTATCTTGTTCTACATCCTCTATATTGGTACTGAAATAACTATTCCCGTTTACCTTGTCATGCCATTCTTTTGTTGTTGCTATATATTTATACATTTTTTTACTCTCCTTAAAAGTAATTAGTTATACCACGAAAGCCCCGAAAAGACGGGGCGTTAAATCGTGGGGGGTTGTTAGTAAAAAATTCCTTGTGGGATAATTTCTCCTGTAGCTTCTCTAAATTTGACTTCGTCAAAATTTGGATTTTCTTGCTTTAAGAAATCACATAAGTCATTCATAAACTCACGTTTATCAATAACAAACATTGGATTATTTCTAACGCTAGCCATTCTCCCGTTATCCTTGATTAGTTCAGCTAGTTTTATAAAGTGCTTTTTTGTCATCTTACTCTCCTTAATTAGTTAATGAACACTATCTATAATACGCACATTTTCACATATTGCAACATATTTAATAAAAAAAATTGTTTATTTATATATAAAAGTTATGTGTATGTTTATAAATCCTTTAATATAAAGGCATAAGGGAACATTAATTAATTACAATTAATTACTAATAAAAATGAATTATGGAACAAAAAACGCTTAAAAAGAGAGGGCGAAAGGCTTTAATTCTTACACAAGATCAAATTAATCAAGTTGAACATTTGGCAGCTCTTAATATGGGAATTATGGATATTTGCCGTTCCCTTGGTATTTCTTGGAGCGCATTCGATAAGAACCGCAAAAAAAAACAAGAAATAAATGATGCATTAGAGAGAGGAAAGGCGAAAGGATTAACTAGAGCAACATCAAAGCTCATGGAAAAAATAGAGGATGGCGAATTTCAAGCTATCCAGTTCTATCTCAAATCAGCCGATCGAGAAAGATGGGCAGAAAAAGCTGAAATTTCTCATACTTTAAATTTAAGCGAAATAATCACCAGCGCCAACGCTAGAATAATAGATCACAAGCCCGACGCGCTAGCGCACGACGCGCCCGCGCTTGACATTAAACAATTAAACAAGGCTAAGAACTCATGAGAGCTTGCGCACGGGGTTGTATCTTCTCCCTTGTACCTACCCTACGCGCACGAGCGCGCGAAGCTCTAGCGCCACTCTCCGCGCTTCTGATAGTGCGCTCACTTAATCCCGCGCGGGGCGCGTGCTAGGGTGATAGTGAACACTTACTATTATGAAAGTTAGTACTTACTATCGCTGTAGACCCCCCAGGCTCGTTGCGGGCGCGGGGCAGTGTACATGGAACTGTTGCGATAATTTTTTTTAATTTTTTTTTAAATTTTTTTTATGAAATATAAAGCCGAAGACGAAAAGAGATTGATGACAGAGATATGGTCGGTCAATGTAAAAGACGATCCATTAAACTTTGTTAAGTTTGCTTTCCCTTGGGGAATGAAAGACACCCCCCTCGAAGACTTTAAAGGCCCGCGTAAGTGGCAGGAAAAAATTTTGCGAGAAATGACAATCCATATTGCTAGAAATGGCACTAGGGATTTACCAGAGATGTTTAGAATGGCTGTAGCTTCAGGTCGTGGTATTGGTAAATCTGCTTTGGTTTCATGGATTATTCTTTGGATGTTATCTACAAGACTGGGGGCTACCATCATAGTAACCGCTAACACCGAACAACAGCTTAGAAGTAGAACTTGGGCTGAACTTGGTAAATGGATGACCTTATCAATTAACTCTCATTGGTTTCACAAGACCGCAACCACAGTCAAACCAGCACCTTGGTTTCAAGAAGCGCTAGAGCGCGACCTCAAAATTGATACTGGTTATTACTACGCGCAGGCGCAACTATGGTCAGAAGAAAATCCAGATGCCTTTGCGGGTATTCACAGCTCCTACGGGGTCTGCTTAATTATGGATGAGGCTTCGG
>Ga0209193_1001241_pt1 | contig 13572 bp, 24 predicted proteins | sample COGITO_mtgs_1003_FD_185515 | JGI IMG/M metagenome (GOLD analysis project Ga0209193, IMG submission 185515) | Pelagic marine microbial communities from North Sea - COGITO_mtgs_100330 (SPAdes) (version 2) | ecosystem: Environmental > Aquatic > Marine > Epipelagic ... | reverse complement strand
ATAGTGGATCAACCAAAAACAGATATCAAGAACTTTTTTTAACTAATTGAAATTAGGCATTTTCTAAACGCTGCACTGGGGTCACTTTTCTCTGATATCGCATTTGTCAGACGGGCCCGGTGCGACTGGATGGACAAGGGGCACAAACGCGTTAAAAGGGCAATTCCGTTCGTTTTAGAGGGTATCGGGAATTGGGCAGGGGGGATCTTTTTGGTTTGAAGGGTTGAGGGATACGGGAGCGGATACGGTGTGAGGGATAACAGTTCGAGAGGGTTTGGGGTTGTTCTGGTTTGGGTTGGTAGGGGTTGGGAGAGGGGAGGCGGGTCCCGACAGGCAACAAAGAAAGGCAATCCGGGCACAGGAAAACGGAGCAAACGGGGGGGAATGGCAGGGAATCAGAGGGATTGAAAGCATGCGAGGCGAGATAACCTGAAACGAGGGAAAGCCTTGGCCCGATACCCATACCCCATACCCCATACCCTATGCCTTGACTTGCCTTGACCCCATGAGGAGAGGAGAGAGGGAGAGGGCGCGTGTGTGGGCGCGTCATGCGTGTGTGCATGTGCGCGGTGAGGTAGACGTTGCTGGAATCATGCCAAGATTGCGTCATCAAATTGACAACAACCGTCAAAAAGACAAAGCATGAATTATTATTTCTGCTGAGTATGCTCGTGGAAGGGGGGCTACCCTGCGGTACCGATCCCATATATATATATTTTCTTACATACCATTTCTCCCCCACACACACGATTTACTCTCTTGGTACAACAACGTGTCTAACAACTGGTTCTTTCCTCTCTTCATCAAACACCAGTATCGCACTAGGAGCCATAGCAGGTCCTGTGTGACCGTCTTCTCTGATGAACTTGACCCTACCCTTTACCATTCTTATCTCAGCGGCTTTACGAGCGTATCTGTGCCACCAGTCGGTATCTGTTCTTGCGAATGTAAGTACAACAACGCAGGTGCCTTTGAGGGATTCTTGGTAAGCTTTTTGAATCCAGTGTTTGATACCTCTTCCATAGGGAGGGTTAAGCCACACGGTTTTACCTCTAGTGTGCCAGTCTATGGAGAGTGAGTCTTCTTGTGGTGAGATGAAGTTGGTATGTTTTGTGTTGTGTTCTTCAGCGGCAGCATCGAGATCGAAGTTGAACTCTTCATTGAGGAATTGGAACAGTGAGTCAGGTGTTTCCCACTTCTCGCTTCCTTTTTCAGTGTTTGAAAACAGTTGAGAATCGCTCCATGGTTTATTCATGTTGTCTCCTAGAGGTGTTGTGGTTGTTAGGTCGTTTGACTATAGCAGAAAAATATGCTATAATCATTATCATGTAGTTAGTAGCTACAGTGTTCGATTCCGGCTTGAGGCCTCCATCTCTTCAGACTTGCTTCACTTCGTTCGCAGAAGTCTTGTCTTTTCTCTGGAAATATACTTTAGTTTCTCTCCTTCACTCGGTACGTGTTTGTCCACCTAGTGTATACCTAAATCCTTACATCTTTAGGAAGGTACTTGCCGAGTGGTACCTTTGGTCGTACTCTTCTTTCAGGTTGTTGGGGTATTGTTAGCGGTGAAGCTTGACTCTCGAATTGTGTTTGTTGCTCAGCGAGTCCTTGTTGCGGTCTTGAGTGTGCTCCGACTGTTTTTTGAGTCTTTGGTACCTCTTGCCAGAAAGGAGTGTAAATTGAACGGTCCTCCAATCATTAAGGAGCACTTAACTAACGCAACGCTTGGTGCTGGAAGTTCTAGTTATGACACTGCAGCCGATGGGCGTCAGAGAGTTCGTATGTTCATTAAAGGGACTGTCGATGCCACTTATGCCTCTGGTGCGCTTGCCTGTTACCTTGTGCCTAAGTATCACTTCAGTGATTCGGGCTCTAATGTGAATTGGCCTAATGATTCCGGCGGTCGTCCTGATTACCTTGTGTACCCGAATGCTTCTGGCCTTGGGGCATTAACGATCAGCGCGGCGGGGGACTTCTCCCAAGCAATCTTTACGTCTTGCAGTGGCCAAAGCTCAGAGTATCGTGTCATCTTGGATAACGCGACGAAGAATGGCGGTGGAACAGTTTTAGATGTCACGAACGTATATCTTGTGACAGAGTTATTTTAATGCCGACTCGGAACTGAGGAGATAGACATGAACGGACCAATTATTAAAGAACATGCCACGAACGCATCCATGGCTGTGAACTCCACCAATACATATCGAGTGAAGGCAGATGGGCGTTTGCTTCGTGCGTACTTTAAGTTCTCGGCGGCATCTGTTGGAACCATTGGGCACACTATTTCCGTGAAGCCCGTGGCTCATTTCTCCGATGGAGATGTGGCGATGGCTGCATGGCCAGAGGATTCTGCCAGTCCGGGCACAACCGACTACCTTGTCCAGCCTGAACAGGGTGAGATTACTGGAACAGGGGCAACAGTCTCTGCTGCGGTCTATGTTCTAAACGATGGGGCTTCATCGGAATACGAAATTAAAGTGACTACAGATGCAGATACTACAATTTCTGCACTGTACGTTCTTTCGGAGCTTGTATAATGAAGGACAAGTACACATCTGACAAACCAATGGAGGTCGCATTTGAGTTCATCATCATTTGCATTCTCTCCATGTGGGCACTGCTTGCGATGTCCATGTGTGGATGCACAGATGCTCACTTGAGTTCTTTTAAGTCTGGGGTGGTGTCTGTGTCTGAGTGCGCGTTGCATACCTCATTAGGGTGTGCCTCTCAAGCGGCTGCCGGGTGTGATACTCCATCTACTATGGATGGATATGGAGATTACGGACAATGTTTGGTGAACAAATCAGCTTCTTGCTCTGGTCGGGGGCTCGGCTTGTGTCTTCTCAAAGGCATCGGCAATGCAGTCGGTTCGACTTTTGTGGCTGCTGGTGGTGTTGGCTGTACCGGTGAAGAGGGAATGGAAGAGGTGCGGCATTGCGTTGGAGATGTTACTCTGGAGACAGAGAGCGAGGCTGTGTCAGCAGTCGCAGCGTGTTACCGGCGTGTATGCTTGGAGTAAACTATGGCCACAAAGAAGCGTCTGACAAGGAAGGGTCCCTCTAAAAGAGACTCCCGTCTGACTCGTGTTGGGGTTTCTGGGTATAACAAGCCTAAAAGAACACCGAACCATCCAAAGAAAAGCCATGTGGTTGTTGCGAAAGAAGGCGACAAAATTAAGACGATCCGATTTGGAGAGCAAGGCGCAAGCACTGCCGGAAGACCAAAGGCTGGAGAGTCCGCCAAAATGAAGGCAAAAAGAAAGTCGTTTAAGTCTCGGCATGGTAAAAACATTGCCAAGGGTAAAATGAGTGCGGCATACTGGGCTGACAAAGTTAAATGGTAATGGAGGATATATGGCAACTCATGAAGAATTTTGCAGAAAACGAGGGATCCCGTTTACGCCGCTAGCTCCTGAAGAGCCGGTCGTGATCTTCGAGGATGAGCCTAAGAAAAAAGCTGCGCCTAAAAAGGCCCCTGCAAAGAAGAAGACCAGTGCCACCAAAAGCAAAAGCAAAGCCAAAGCGAAAGCGTAATTACAAGAAAGAATACGCTCGGGACCATTCGTCTTCAAAGGCGAAGAAAGATCGCGCAAAGCGGAATGCCGCCAATCGCAAGCTGAAGCCCGGTCCCGGAAAAGAAGTAGACCACAAGAAGCCTCTCAGTAAAGGGGGCTCTAATGGCAAAAAGAACTTGCGAGTTGTTTCACGCGCTACCAATCGAAAGAAAGGTGCAAAAACCACAAGGAGAAGGTAATGCCAAAGCCCAGATATGCTGAAAATAACAGGATTCAAAAAATGTACACGACTCCAAAGACAGAGGTTATGTCAAAGAGAGTTTCAGATGCTCCTGCTACTGGTTTAGGGAAAGCAGGAGGAGAGCATATGGCGAAAATGAGGGGGAGCCTTTCAAAGCCTCTAGGGCCTCTTTTGTCTCCCCCTAAGTCATTAAAAAGGAGAAAGTAATGCCTTATACAGTAATCAAAAAAGCCAAGACTCAAATGAAAGACCTTAAAAAAGGCATCGGCAAAAAGAACTACCGAACGGGCACGATGACTTCAGTTGCCAAGAATGCTGGTAAAGGAAAATACACAACTCCTAAAATGAAAGGGATGAAAGCATAATGCCTTATACAGTAAAAAAAGGCGGCAGAGCAAAAGCTGCTGCGAAAGCTCGAAAGAAAGGCGCAAAGGTTAAGGTTCACAAGACCAAAGCTGCAGCCAAAGCATATGCCAAAAAGACCGGGGCTAAACTGATGGGTGTCGCTGCAAAGCGCAAAAAAGCCAAACGAGGTCGAGCGTGAAGGTTAAGGGCGTAGATGTCAGCAGCCTAACAAAGCGCCAACAGGGCGCAACAAAGCGTCATGCAAAGCATCATACCGCCACCACCCTTAAAAAGATGGTGTCAGGCATGAATAAAGGCAAGTCATTTACTGAAGTGCATAAGAAAGCCAAAAAGATATGACGCAAAAAAAGGGCAAATACACAAAGCCAGCACTGCGTGAACGTCTCAAGAGTGCCATTATGCGGGGCTCTAAGGGCGGCAAGAAGGGCGAGTGGAGTGCTAGGAAGGCCCAGATGCTCACTCAGGCGTACAATCGCGCTGGCGGGGGCTACAGGGGCGGCAAAAGCGCAGCCCAGAAGTCTTTAAAGAAGTGGACTGGCGAGAAGTGGCGCACATCTGACAAGAAACCTGCGATTCGGAAGACTAAATCTGGTAAGACAATTACCAAGCGGTATCTGCCTGACAAAGCGTGGAGTAAACTTACTCCAGCCCAAAAGAAAGCCACTGACAAAAAGAAAGTTGCTGGCTCTAAGAAAGGCAAGCAGGTTGTGAAGAACACCAAGGCCGCATCAAAGGCCAGTAGAACTGTGAGGAAACGTGGCAAAGCCTAGTGAACCAAGAACAACATGGGATGAGGGTATTCGAGGCAAGTGGCATAATGGATGGCCACCCGAAAAGAAAGACTCAGATGCCAAAACTGTGAAGGGCTCTAATTCCGTCTCTAGTAATACTGTAAAACCGAACTGACTCTTCGTCTTTCTCGTCCAGTCTTTTGTTTACAAGGCCCGGTTTAACTAATCTGCCAGCTACAACAGCTTCCTTTGGGGTCAGTATTACCTCTTTATGGGTGCTGTCTCTTAGCTGCTGCAGTATCTCTTTCTGCCTGTCTGTTAAAGAAGGCCCAATATAAGGCTCTGGCTTGGTGCTGTTCGCCTCGCTCCACACCTGCTTAACAAGTTCAGTGGCAGATGGAGCGGTGACCTTAAACAAAGAGTTTATCTTTACCATCTCTTCACGGGTTGGAACGCAGTTTGGGAGGTAAAGCTTCTTAAGCCGCAAGGCATGAATGCGAGTTTTCTTCTGAATCTGCTCTAGAGTCCAGCCCTTAGACTCTAATCTGCGTAAATAATACTCTGGCTTGTACCGAAACATTCTATTCCCCCTCAAGTAACGTCTTTGCTTGCTCTGCAGTATCTGGATTCCAAGTTCGTACCCTCACCATAACTCTCGGATGACCAGTTCTCTCTGCATATACCTTCATTGTGCGCCCATCTACAACCTGAGAGTCGTCTCTCCACCAAGTTTTCAAGGCGTCCAGTACAGATTTGCGGATATTGTCTGAATCCGGCTTGCTAGTACACCATATCAAACCATCAGGGTCTTTTTTACGCAATAATCGCTTTGGACGGGGCATAACTGCCAATATATCCACCCTAACAGGCCCCTCAATAACTTCATCAGGGCGACTGCTTAAGCCAGAAACGCCAACTTGCTGCTCCCACTTGCGCGTCTCCTTTGGGGTATACACCCTTACAGACCCATTTATAACAGTGTGGCGAGGTCTGCCTTTACCCCTTGGAGGCATTGGCACTTCAAATATAGAGTCTACAGATAACATAAAAAACAACCCATTTTACTTTCATGTATTGACAGGAGTGTAATACATCGACTAATGTACACGGCAGGAGGTCAGGAAACAATGGATGATCAAAAGAAAGATCTGTTGCTATCTCGCGATGTTGGGACTTTGCTCATGAATGTGAACCGCAGAACTAAGAATGCGCTTCATCAGTTGGCACAGCAAAACGATTACGAGAAGTACACCCTTAAAGATGCCTCAGAAGAGAAAGGAGAGTCTCCTCACTTGATGTGGAGAACCACAAGATTCTGGGAAAACAACAATCCGACGTTGCTGTCGCTGGCACGATTGGCAGTCGTTCTGGACGTGGACTTTCAGTGGCTACTAAGCGGAGATCCATCGCAGATTGTATGGGCAAAGGAAAATGATGTTTAGCAAAAAAGACGCAAAGGTTCTGCTTAAGCATGAACGGTTCTCTCCAGATGTTCCCATGGAGAAAAGGGCAGAATACAGACACCAAAGAATCACCGGGTCAAAGATTGCCATCATTATGGGCATCAACCGATGGGGTGGGAGTAAGTTTAGGCTCGCTGTTGAGATGTGCGGAGATGTCCCCCCACCCCTCCCTCCAGAGAACCTTATTGTGCGTGTTGGTTCGTATATGGAAGAGCTTATCAAAAAGTTTACCCTAGATCAAAGGCCAGACTTCTCTCCACTTCCAGAGGTTGGAACGGTTGAGCATCCACTGCACCCAAAGCTGGCAGCAAGCCCAGACTGGATTGTAAACGACAGACACGGACCTGCAGTTGTCGAGATTAAGAACGTAGGCAGGTACACAGCAAAGGAATGGAAAGATGGCGGTCATCCGAAGTATTATGAGGCCCAATTGCAATGGTACATGGGAATACTCAACGATATATGGGGCATTGAGAAAAAGGCTGGAGAGCCACTGTTCTCGCATGGGTACCTCATTGGACTGCTTGAAAACAAAGAACTTGCAGTCAGGTTCATATTCTTTGATGCGTCTTGGTACGCTCAGGCCAAAGCCGCTGCTCTTGAGTTCCTTGAAGCAGTGGAACGAAATGAACCCGAGGCGTTTATGTTTGAGGAAGCAGACTTTGGCGATGCGACTAAAGCACTTGGAGAGGTTTCAAAGAAGGAAGTCTCAGAGCTTGGTTCGCAAGCAGACAAGCATATCTTCAAGATCAATCGCCTTAAAGAAGAAGCTGCAGACATTAAGAAGCAAATAGATGAAGAGAGGTTTCATCTGGCAAAGCTGATTGATGGAGCAGAAAGAGCAGAGAACGAAAAGTTCTTTATCTCGTGGCCATGGATAAACGGTCGTCGAAAGTTCGACATCAAAGCTTTCCATAAGGCCAACCCAGATATGAATCTTGAATCTTACTACACCGAGGGAAAGCCGTACCGTGGTGGAATGAAAATAACAACAAAGGAGAGTTGAAATGGCAAGCAAAATGGAAATGTTGGTACATGAGCGGAAAGACAAACTGGTCACACTGATGCCAGAAGGCGTTAGGGATGAAGACAAGTTTCTGACAAAGGTGGCTATTGATGCTTCCATGCTGTGTAAGCAGAACTCAAGACTGGCTGACTGCAGCCCTATGTCTATGATGTCGGGAGTAATGGAGGCCGTTCGACACGGATTGTCCTTTGCAAACCGAGACTGCTATCTGGTCCCTTACGGGAAAACAGCGCAGTTCATTCTTGGGGCACCGGGGATTGCGAAGATCTTGTATCGCACAGGGCTCTTTAACCGTATCGAGTATGAGACTGTCAGAAGCAATGACCACTTTGAGTACAAGCAGGGCTCAGAGGTTAAGCTGGAGTTTGCCAAGGCAGAGAAGAACAGGGGCGAGGTTCGGTGCTCCTATGCTCTTGCTGTCATGAAAGACGGGACTCAGCATATGTATCTGTGTAGTCACGACGATCTGATGAACATTAGAAACAGCAGCAAAAACTTCAAAGAGTCAGACCCATCGAACCCATACAACAAGTGGGCTGATGAGATGTTTGCAAAGGCTCCCATGAAGAGGCTGTTTAAGCGGCTGCCTGTAGACCCATTTACTCACGGAGAAAGGGTTAATCAGGTGTTTGCTTCAATTCATGCAGATGGGGGAACTCTCAGCGAGGAAGGGGATTTTGTTGAGGCCAGCTATGATGAGGGCACTGGCGAAGTCTTTAGTGTGCAGGGCTAAAAATGGGCAGGGGGAGAGATGAGGTTCTCCCCCCGCCCGGAAGTCTTAACAAAAACGACGACATGACTTTCTCATGAAAGAGGAAAGGTGGCAATGACAACTAAGCTTGAATTAGAGCTAGAGCGTTTTTCCTACGCTTATCCAGAGCTTGGCAAAAGGCTAAAGGAGTTTCTAGGTGATGGACGATCCGTACAGAGTTCCAACAACGCGCCGTCGTTGGAAGAGAGAAAGCAAGTATTCGAGCACTGGGCGAATTGCTTTCATAAAAAACGGGTCAAGTTCAAATCAGGAAGCAAAAGAGATGCGAAGATTGTTGCGAGACTTAAGAGCTTTGGTAAGGAAGAGGTTCTTAAAGCTATTACGGGATTCTCCATGGACCCGTGGAGGCAAGAGGAATTGGTGAGGCATGAGCTTCACACGCTTCTGCGCTCTGATGAGCAGGTGGAGGCAGGGTTAGACATCAACGACAACGGAGGAAGACGTGATAACAATTCAGGACGTTTTGGCTCAACTCAACACGGGGCAGCCAATTCAACCATTAGTTTTGGAAGAGAAGACCCACCCAGATTACCCGAACATGGTAATCATGAGCGAATCCCAGTGCAGCACGACAATGCCCAATGGGGCAAGATGCGATGGGGTAGACCACTTGGTGAAGAGGAGGACCCGTGGTAGTGATGAAGGTGCTGACTATACTTATTCTATTCGTTGCATTAAGTGTGATGTTCCTCGCATTTTGCAGAAATGTTTTGGCCAGCTAGACAGCAGGCCAGAGACGGCAAAGGCGATTGAGAATGGGATTATGGCGCGGTTAAAGTCCAAGCCCACCAGAAACAAGTTCAACGAAAGGGCCATGGAGGTTCTAAAGGAAATCATTATCAATCCCAAGTCGCACAAGTCTGTTGTGCTAATGGGTCCGGTTGGAACGGGTAAGACATTTCTCGCGCAACACACTTTGAAGGCGATGATGGTAAAGCATCGAAGGCCATGTTTGTACGCTCAGGAGCATACCCTGCTTCATGCGTGGAGATTCTCTCAGGACAAGACAAAGAGTGGGACTGCGGCTTGGGGTGGACGGTTTTTGGCTGCAGCAAGAATCTGCGATTATCTGTTGATTGATGACTTTGGGGCTTCCCGAAGAACTTCTGATGGGGCTCTCGATGCGCTTGAAGAGATTATCATGATTCGGTATGACGCAGGAAAGCCGGTGATTGTGACGACAAACCTTTCCTCAGAGGATCTGGAGATGCGTAGAGGCTCTCGCGTGTGGTCTCGGTTGAAAGGTATGGCGAAAGAAAACATTATTGAAATTAAAGGCGGAGACTTCAGGAAAGAAGTCCGATGGGAGGTTTGAGATGGGTTTTGAAAAGAAGTGGTGTGAGTTTGAATGTTCACAGGTAGAAAGAGAGACTGAGAAGGCTTTGCTTTGCACGATTCAAGGTAAAGACGTTTGGATCCCAAAGTCTCAGTTGTCGAAAGAGAGTGAAGTGTCTTCTGAGGGCGAAAGCGGGATTATAACAATCTCAGAGTGGATTGCTGGAGAAAAAGGGCTTGAAGTTGTTGAGATAAAAGAACAACCTAAACCAAAGACTGAAGCAAAGCCTGATATTCCTGCAATTGATGACATTCCCTTTTAGGAGCTACTGTGGACCAGAGCAGACAACTGTTAATGTACAGATGGTGCTTGGAGAACATGGTTGCGATGGTAGACAACCAACGCAAGCTTCTGGAGAAGAAATACTGTGGCTGCAATGAGTGTCCACTGTGTTACTCTAAAAGGGCACTCGACTACGATTTTAATGGAGAGGAGTATTTGGATGTCTTCACACAAGCAGTCAAAGCAGTCGAAAGAGAGCATCTTACAGAAGACCTCTGTGTCGCAGTCGAAGTCTTTAAAGAAAAAGTCAGAACCCAGCCCGAGCGCAGTCCTAGAGACCGGCGCGGACGCACTCCTGCCAGCAAACTTAAGGAAAGCTAGTGATGAAAAAGTCGATGAATTTATTGGCCAAGAACTCGATAGATTTGACCTTGCCATTGGATTCTCAGACGCAGGAAACGACCCCGTCCGGCGAATGCTTGCGCGAGTTTCCCTCAGAATGGCATTGGATCCGAGGATTCATGAGCGGCAAGTTAGAGCCAGAACCCAAGCAATCTTAAACACAGCAAAGACTCTTGGACTAGACCGTGACTTAGTTCGCGCTAACACTAACGAGAGGCACGTTGAAACAGTGCTATCGAGGATAAGGGATGCAGCACATAAAGGGGTCTCGGCAGCAGGAAGAAAGTTTGAAAATGGAAATGGAGAGCCATCTGGCTCGGTGTCTTCTGGACAGGAGATACTACATGGCAGCCCACCTCAAGGTTGTGAACGAGCAATCACAGTTGGTCCACTTCGGACAACTCTTTCCGACACAGGCAAAAATTCAGGACAAGATAGATTCGGACAGGGCAGAGGGCCGTCCATCGAGATTGATTGTACTGAAGAGCCGTCGCCATAGAATATCTACATTAGTCGCAGCAAACATTTTTCATGCGTGTACCTTCTATGAGAACAAAAGAGGCTACATTGTAGCTCACGACGTAGACACGACAGATGCCTTGTTCAAGATGCACAAGACGTTTTATGACGGACTTGATGACATGGTTCGGCCAATGAAGCGGTTTTCCAACAGAAAGGAAATGCTTTTTGAGAACCCTGATGCATCAACCAGATCAATAACTCCCGGGCTCTCTTCTTCCATTACGGTACGTGCGGCGTCTTCAGGAGGTAAGAAGGTTTCAGGAGGGCAGGGGGCGGCAGGAGTTGGTCGTGGTGACCGTATTGATATGCTTCATGGGTCAGAGGTTGCGTTTTGGCCCCGTGGAGAAGAAACATTCCGTGGTTTCGCTCAAGCTGTTCCAGATGAACCCGATACTTTAGTTGTGATTGAATCAACAGCTAACGGTCAGGGAGGGTTTTTCTATGAAACGTGGTGGCAAGCAGTTCATGGAGAGATTGATTACACTCCAATTTTTATTCCTTGGTTTGAGCATCCTCAGTATCGGGCTAGTTTTGTTGGTCGGAATCGTGATGAGTGGCTCCCCACTTCAGACGAGTTTAAACGCTTTGAAGACTACAAAGGCTTTATGCTTTCTGGTCAGGACTCCAAGGCGTCTCAGGTTGGGTCAATGCTGGGCATTGACGATGAGGAGGAGCGTCTGGTACGCAACCAAGGCGTTGACTGGGACTGTCTAAAGTGGAGAAGATGGTGCATTCGAGCCCGATGCGGGAACAAGGTTGAGGTCTTTCATGTTGAGTATCCGAGCACACCTGAAGAGGCGTTTATTGCGTCTGGTCGTCCTCGTTTCAATAATGAGAAGGTTAGGGTTTTTATTGATAAGGCTCGGGATGTTGAGACTGGCTCTTTGGTCACTTCGGAGGAAACTCATGACTGGCAGAGGGAAAGCTGGAGGGCTCCGGCAGACTTGCAGTGGAATCCCGATAGGAAAGGCTGGATCCACATTGTGGAGAAGCCTCAAGAGAATCATTCGTATGTGATTGGGGCAGATGCTTCTCATGGAGTTGGGCAGGACTCGGCTTCCTTTGTGGTGTTTGACAGAACAGAGAGAAGGTTTGTTGCTTACGGCAAAGACCCATGGTTGAAGCCTGACAAGCTTGCAAAGCAAATTATGTATGCAGGTTGGTACTATAACTGTGCATGGCTAGCACCAGAGTACAATGGCCCCGGAATGTTGACCACACATGCAGTTGTTGAGTCAGGGTACCCAAGGCTGTACTACACCCAGAGGTACAACACACTGCAACAGCAGTTCACAGACCATCCGGGATTTCATACGGATAACAGAACCCGGGATATGATTATCGACAGGTTTGATGTGGCGATTGAAAATGAATCAGTGGAAATACCTATAAAGGCTGTGCTAGATGAGTGCTTGACGTTTGTTCTTGACGAGAAACGAAACCGAGCCGACCATTTAGCGGGATGCCATGACGATGTTCTTTTTGCTGCAATGATCGCCCTTTTCGTCCATAATCAGGTCAGCGTTGATGATGTCGTCAAGAAAAAAACCGTTGCTAAGTCTACGGGGTGGAGCAAGTCTCCCCCAAAGATTGTCGACGATTTAGAAAAGAAAGATGATGACGAGCAGCTTAACCTTTGGCTTTAGGAGTAATCATGGCAGCAAGAAGAACAGCTAAGAAACCTGTTTCTCCACCAAAAAAAAGGATGATGACTGGTTGAGCCCTCTTATTGGTGCTGCTGGAACGGTTGCTGGAGCCGCCCTTGGTGGGCCGGTCGGTGCTATGATTGGCGGCGCAATTGGTGGAGCGGCAGGAAAGACTGCAGCTAGCGCGGCAGGAATGGGAGAAACTGGCGTGACGAAGGCCCTCAATACTGCGACATCAATTGGTGAAGGGTTGGCCGGGAGGGCTGGGCTTACTGGGACCGACGCCGTTGCAGCGCAACTTGGTTTAACTCAGCCAGAGCCCCCAGCGATGCCGGCAATGGCGCAGGCTGGAGTTCAGACGGGTCAAGACATGGTAGCTCGGCAAGTTGCAAACGAAGGGCTTCAGGGGTCTCCTGTTGCCCGCAATCCTATATCGCAGACAGTGTATGATGTGATGGGAACTAATGCACCGGCAAATATGCAAGCGTTGCCTCCACAGCGAGAGGCAGCAACCGGAGCTTTAGGTTATGTTCCGAATCAGGGCCTTGTGTATGAGGCAACTCCAGAGGCAGCAAACAGACGTAGGCAAGAAGCTCTTATGGGAATGGTGCAAGCAAGGGAAAGTCAGCTTATGGGCAATCAGCCTTTGTATGCTGACTTACGCTATGCTTCTGAGGTTGACCGCTTTGCTGTTGACGCCGCTGCTCAACAGGCTGCAGCAGAGGCTGAGTTGTCGGAATATCGCAGAAGGTTTGGGGTTCTTGAGGGAGAGATGGCTGCAGATGAGGCCATTGAGGAGAGGAAGCGACGGGCTCAAAGCGTTCCTTTTCCAAACGCTTTAGCAAACCCAGAGTTCCCTTTGTATAGGCAGAAGAGGTAGTCATGGCACGTTACGCAGAGTCAGTGAAAAATCTAAATACTGCCCAGCGAATCAAGAGCCGGTATAAGGTTCTTGAGCGCAATATGAATCGAAAGCACATCGAGTGGATGGAGACTTTGTATGCGATTCATGGGGACCAGTATAAGGTTATTCAGAATGACCGACTGGTTGACTTGTCTAAGTTGCGCCAAGACGATCCTTCTAACTTTAGAGTGACTCACAACTACCTTTTTCAAGCCTTTAGATCGATGATTGCTGTGGCATTGCAGAATGACCCAGTTCCTGTTGTGTCTCTTGTTCGTCCGGGAAAGGATGCAAGGGCTATGGCTCGGTCCATGGAACGTCTGCTAAAATACTTCTACATTGATAAAGAGTACGAAGAGGCAACTAAGGCGGCACTTGGCTGGACCTTCACATGCGGGACTGGTTTTCTGGGTGTTATGTGGGATT
>Ga0209193_1001239_pt1 | contig 13591 bp, 11 predicted proteins | sample COGITO_mtgs_1003_FD_185515 | JGI IMG/M metagenome (GOLD analysis project Ga0209193, IMG submission 185515) | Pelagic marine microbial communities from North Sea - COGITO_mtgs_100330 (SPAdes) (version 2) | ecosystem: Environmental > Aquatic > Marine > Epipelagic ... | reverse complement strand
ACATTAAAGGTTTTAAATATGCTTTTTTAGCTCTATCCATCTTAGTAACATTTTGTCTTATACCATCTTTAATAGTCCATTTACGACCATCTTCTTCCCAAATATCACCTTCTTTATAGAATTTTTGTTTTTTACTATAACCTACACTTTGACCGTTTTTACTATTATGTTTACCAGTCATTAAATTTCTTAATCTGGTAACATCTTTTTTACCAAATTCTTTTTTTAAAACATTTTCATCCATTTATACTATAGTTTGTAGTTGTGAAATCATATAGTTAACATCTTTATCAGTTAAAACTCCATCAGCATGCCATGCTTTTATTTTTTCTGTTAGACCTTTATAATCTACTTTAGGTTTAGTATCTATTACAGGGGCTCTGTTATTTGAACTTCTTACTCTTGGAGAACCACCTTTGTATCCTCCAGCTAATGTATTTAATGGGCTCATAATCCTAATTTTTTTAGTTGTTGAATTGTATCTGCTGCTGATGTGTGTAAAATACCAATTCCACCTTCTGCTCTCCATTCATCTATATTTGATTTTCTATCATCAATTAATATGTGATTAGGTGCAGCATAATTTTTCTTTAAATAAGCTTGTGCTAATGTTAATTTAACACCTGGCATGTTATTTCTAACCCATAACCTTTTTCCTAATCTTGATGTATTTGATCTTGAAGGTGAGGATAATAGTTCTACATCATAATCTTTAATGTAATTCCAATATCTTTCTCCATCAGGCATATAAGGCATTCCTACCCAATAACCAACTCCACCACCATCAATTAATTCCCAAAATTTATCTTTACCGAATTTTTTTTCATAATCTCTAGGTGCTATACCATCTGATGCCTTTTTAAATGAAGCATCAAAATCAGTTAATACACCATCCATATCTGAAAATATTTTATATTTAGGTTCTTCCACTATTTCTCTTATTAATGCATTTAACCCAAAATGATCCTCTCTTTCGTTTATACTAGAACTAACATCACCATCAATTGAATCTGTCCAATTTCTAAATATCATATTACCATTTAAATAAGCTTCTCTTTCAATTTGATCTAAATCTTCATCTTCTGTAGTATCTGTAGTTTGAATATTACCTAATCTACCTTCTAAATTTTGTGTATGGTGAACCATTTCATGAGCATATGATCTAACTATGTCTTTAGGATGTCTTCCTTCTGTGTATAATACTATTTCTTGTGTATTAGGATCATAGTAAGCTGTTCTGCCAAAGAAATTTTTAGCATTTTCTGAATCACCATCTTTAATTACTAATTTAGGTAATGGTTCTATGTTTCTACCTTGTGCAATCATATGATTAGTTAAATCACTAATCATTTGCATATAATTTATATTTTGGGAATATGTAGCGTTTTCAGTAATTGATTCTTCAACTGACGGTCTTACTATATTCCATATTTGAGATTTTTCTCTTACTTCCGGAGGTAAAAATTTAATAAATTCTTCTTCATTACCAATTGCTTTTCTAGCATTAGTACCACTCATATTAACATCAAATGTAGGCATTACTTTAACTTCAATGTTTGGATATTTTTCTTCTAAACCAGTAGTTCTTGATGCTACATCTTTCATATCATCATCTCTGCCTTCTCTATAACCAATAACAAAATATATTTCGTCCTGTGGGTTATCTTTTGCTAAACGTAGAATATCACCAATTGGTGATTGAGCAGGTTTAATAGTAACTTTATTAGCTAAGTAATTTTGATAAATTTCCCAAACTAATATAGCTTCAGATTGATCAATTCCATCACGTTCTTTACTACCAACGTAAACAATAAATTCATCAATTTCAGGAAATTCCTGAAGTGCATTTTTTACTATCTCAAAATGACCCCCAGTTGGTGGTTTAAAACCACCCCCATATGCTGCTATTACTTTACCCATTTATAAATGATTTTATTTTTGCTTGTGCTTCTTCTCTTGATACTGATGTATCTATAATGTCTTTAACTCCATCATCTGCTAATAACGCATTTAATTCACCATCTAATTTTTCTCTAGCTTTAGCTGATCTAGCTTTTGCTTTATCATCTTTTGGTTTTGTTCCTTGTGGTTTAAATGGTGTTAAATATTTATCTTTAATAGCACTTAAATCACTTAACTTTTCATCTTCTAATGTATTAGCTACTGAAACAAAATTATCACCAAAAGCATTTTTATAAGGTTCATAGTTTTGAGTAACACTATTCCATGTACGTAGTACAATTGCAGGTGCTAAACTTCTATCTTCACCACCTGATTTTTCAAATCTATCTTGATTTTGTTTTAATGAACGTTCTAAATCAGTATAAACATAAAGCATAAATACTTCGTATCCTGCTTCTTCTAATTCATCTTTTAATTTAATAGTATTCCTTAATGAAGCAGCTGTGCCATCTAATATAAATGATTCTTTACCTACTATAACATCAGCTATATCACCTTTAAAATCTTTATTAGCTTGAGCCATTGATTTAGCTTGTTGACTTCTTTCTTCAGGCGTTGCATTTTTTAAATCTAATGAAACATTAGCTTTTTTAAGCATACTAACAAATATATCATCAATATTCATTATTTTTAATCCACCTAAGTCTAAACCTTTTAATATATATCCTTTACCAGCACCAGGGGCACCAGCTAAAATAATAGCTTTAGGCTGATCTACAGCTTCTTTTAATATGTTAATTAGACTTATCATAGTATTTTATTATAAATATTATAACTCTCTTTTAGCTGTAGTCTTAAATTCAGTAAATACTGGTTTGTGTCTTGGAAATTCTAAATCAAATAATCTTTTTACTGTTTTAAATATATCAATATTTTCATCTTGTGTACGTTTCGACTCATACATTTCCCATCCTTTACCTTGCATTGCACCATCTTTAGGTCCTCTTTTAGATGATTTTAACCACAACACACCATAACGATCTGCTTTTTTACCATAACATTCTTCATAACATTTACCATAAACTGCAGTTTGTAAATCGTATGTTGTTTGTAAATGGTTAGATGTTTTAAAATCTATAATCCATAATTCACCATCAATTTCACACACCATATCACAAGTACCTGCTACTTTTAATTCATCTGAAAATATATGTACTTCAGTTTCAATTAACGTTGGATTATATGTTTCCCACCAATCAACAAATCTTAAAAACATTTGCCATATTTTAGGATCATACATTGGATACCCATTTTTTAAGAAATTTAATTCTTTACCATTAAGATAATCTTCACACATTTCATGTACTAAAGTACCTTCTTCACCTGCTTTTTTAACTATCCAGTCAGCTGAATAACCTACTTTTTTTAACCATTCTTGAAAATGTTTACCTTTTGGATAACAACTTAAAACATAAGTAATAGATGGGTAATATTTTCCATTACGTCTATAATACCTAGCATCTGGTAAAGTTATTTGTTTTGCATCTTCACTAATCTCTAATATTCTATTATAAGATTTTTTGATGTTTCTCTTTTTCATACTAATTGTAGTTTTTTTTCCATTAAATCATATTCAGTTAATGGAATGGTATTTTGGATTAATTTTGTAAAATTTTTAAATCCCATTTCACTAGGGTCTTTCCCTTGAAGCTCTACCAAATAAACTTCTTTACCTTGATTTATAAAATCCTGAGCGAATTTTAATGCTTTTTTCATTGCGTCAGTGTCTAATGCAATGTATATTTTTTGAATAGTTGATGTAACTATTTTTTTCATTAATTTTGACTGTATATTATTGCCTAATAACGGAATAGCGTTACGTTTAATGGCTATGGCGTCAAATGGTCCTTCGCACAATACCAACGGTAACTTCCAATTAATAAACAATTCAAATGGTACTATATCACGTGATGCTTCAGGGTTTCTATACTTTCTATATGGATCTTTTTCAAATGATCTACCTGTAAAGAAATTTAAATGACCATTTTCATCATAAGAAGGTATAATAATCATATTTTTATAATTACCATACTCACAATAACCTAAATTATATTTGTAAACATCATCCATTGTTAAACCTCTATTTCTTAAATAACCCCACGCTTGCTTACCTGTTATTCCTGTAGCATTACTAGTTATCTGTTTAAATTCATTAGGTAATTTAACATCAATTACTTTTTCTACTATTTTACGTTCATTCTCATTAGCAACTAATTTAAATAACTCAGTAAATTTTTCTGGTGCAGCTTTAATTTGTTTGAATAGTGTTGAAATACGAGTACCTTTTTTATCACATACCCAACAATGCCAAGGATTATATCCTTTTTTATTTTCTGAGAAATTAACTTCTAATTTAGGTTTGGCATGATTACAAAAAGGACAATGATAAGATTGATTGCCCCTAGCAGTTCGTTTTCCAGTACCTAATACAGAGTTAACTAAGTTAACTAATAGTTCGTTTACCATATGATCCAATATACGTAAGGTATTTTGCTAATCAAAGTCTTTCCTAAAGAACTTTCCTAATATGTTATCATTGATATGAGCACTATGTTTATCTTCTAATATTCCACATTTAAATAGATGTTTAGTTTCATAGTATGTAAGTAATTTTTTATTAGGAACGAACTGTAATATACGTTTTTCCCAATTTTCACCTGTATTATCTTTTTTCGATAATGTAACAATTTCTTTTTGGGATCCAAAATAATCTTTCCAATCAGATTCAGTTACTACTTTTTGTTTAATAGGAACACGGCCTCTTAGTCCTTGTTTTGATCTTTCTTCTCTAAGTGCTGCTAAAGCTTTTTTACCTAATCGTTTATTTCTTTCAAAATAAAGCACTTTTTTACCAATGTATCTTACGTCAGTTGGTTTATATCTAACTTCATAAATAAACCCGTAAGTTCCTTCTGGCATATCCTTTATTGATGTTATAACCCTTCCCTGGTAGACCCAGGTAGCGGTTGTTGGCATATGTTTCATATGTTAGTTTGTATCAAAATTGATCATGAATGTTGTATCAGTAGAAAGTGATATAGGTAAAGGTCTTGGTAGTTTACCAACACATACTAAATCATTACTATCATTATATAGTCCTACTGTTGTTACATAAGGAGTAAATAGAGATCCAGTACAAAAATCATGATAAATTTGAGTATTTTCTGATTTATCAACATCAGCCTCTACTAAATTAATAAAACCAGTTCCTGATCCTCCTAAATCAGCTCCTGCTATTTCTAATTTATCTCCTACACTATAATTTTTTCCACCAAATGTTTCTGATATTGTAGGAGGAATAGGGTTGCTATCAGCTATTGATTGGGAAACTTCTATACTTATTATATTTGCATTTGGTGCTGCGCTATCAGTGGTTATATTTAATATAGCTCCTTTCGTACCAGCAAATGTATCTACTCCATTAACATTATAAGTACCTTGGCCTAATAAAGCATTACCAAAATACTGTTGACCTCTTGAAGGATTTGGTTGGTAATTAGCATCTTGGTTTGTCAATAAATTAAAAGAATCAGCATATTTAATTTGTGTATTTCCTATTTCACCAGCTTGAGATTGAATTAGATGAACACTATCATTAGCTACATTTGTTGTAAATAATGAACATGAAATTTCACCATTTAACCCATTAACTGAGTTTACTGCATCACAAAAAGCTTGAGCTATACCAGCAGCACTACCTGTACTATTAAATTGGGATTGTCCTAAAGCATTTCTTGATCCATTTTTAAAACCATTAAAACCTACAAATTCTAAACGTTCATCACCTGCTGTTCTTAATTCTATTCTATATTGTTGTCCTATACTTTCTTTAAATTGATCTTTAAATACATAATAAGTTGATGCATTTGTAGTACCAAGTAAAGTTTTAGGTTGTACTGTAAAAGTTTGTGACGCATTTAATCCTATTAAATTTCCAGCATTAAATGATGAAAATAATTGCCCTGGTTTAGTAGTTAATACACCTGGTACTCCTAAAGCTGATGGATTAGTTGTGTAAGTAAATTCACTATCTCTTACTGTACATTTATATTGATTTTCATCTATTGTAATTGATGAAGAATAAGATAATGAAGAAGATACTATATTAGGATTTATATTATTTTTATATCCTACATTATAAGCAAATTCTCTTAAACTACCACTATCTGGTCCTGTTATTACTGCTATACCTTGTGAGTAAAATATTTGACCTACACTTCCTGAGAAAAAGGGTGTACCGTCTGCTTTAGATTGTGTTACAATTAAATTACCTTGACCATCATCATCAACTATACTTTTTGTATAATTTAATGAAGAAGTATATTCAAACCGAAATGAAGATGGTTGAATTGCTTCACCATATAACATTGAAGGTATTGATATTACAGAAGGTCCTCTTGGAGCCTGTAAGTAATTTAAAGATAAATTACCTGCTCCTCCAGCTGCTACAAAACTTACTAAATCATTATTTTTTAAAGTTAGTCCTCTTTTATTAGTACCAACTTGAGGATTAACTCCTTCAGGTGCTAATAAATTAGCATTTATAGTATTAGTTCTAGGATCTAAATCCGATGCTTGAATTACAAATTTAGCAGGACCGCCTGAAAAAGTACCTAAAGGTACTTGTGCTTGTAATTGAGCAACTGTAATTTCTATTTCTTCTCCAGCTTTATATCCAGTTCCCGCTGTGAATATTTCAATCTCACTAATAACTGCTCCAGCAGTAATTATTTGAATTTCTCCTCCAGTTCCATTACCTGTATAATTATAATTACTTATAGGAGCTGTTGAGGTATTGGCTAATAAACTAGAATTAAGAACATTACCTGTATTTGATATTTTAGCTCCTACAATAAAAGGAGCTGGAGCTACACCTGTGTCTAAGAAAAAAGGAGAGGATATAGGGTTTGATTCCCAAGTTACATTATTTAAAATATAAGTATCATCAATTCCTACACTTCCTAAATCTGGGAAATTACCTACTGGAAATGCTAAATTTAGAGTATCAATTGTTGAATCATATGCAACTATTATTGATTGAGATACTCCTGTGTCTGTACCTGCAAACCCAATTGGAGCTGAGGATGCTGAAAATTGTGCAAATTTTCTATCTTGTACTACTGATGATTGTAAAAAGTTTTCAAATCTAGGACCAGTTATATTACCTACAATAGTATCTCTACCTAAATTTTGTTGTTGAGGTCCTGTTCCACCAGATCTAAAACTAGCAGTTACCATTGGATCACCCCAAGATGAAGTTAAATAGTTTGAATAATAAAGTTGTTTAATACTATTAAAGACAGTTACACCATCTTGCATTGTATTAAATCCAGTATCATATGAACCAGATAAATATCTACCTTGTTGTGATTGATAATACTCAATTTGAGCATCTGAAGCAGTAATTTGACTACCCTCAAATCTAAAACGTTTATTCGCTTTGAATGGGGATACTACTACCTCATTTGTATTAAATTGTTTGTATACAGCCATTCATCCTAGAAATCTAATTTAACCCTTACAAGTAATTCTTTTGTAAAATTCTTTTCTAGTGGTCTTGATAATTTAGCTACTGCTAGTAATTCACCTGCTAAGTTATATAAACCTACTGTTGTTATATATGTTGTTGGGTTGTTAATAAATTCTGGGAATAAAACTGCTCCTGTGGAACTTGATATAAATGATGGATTTGCTGAGTAATTATATTCTGAGTTTTTAGCTCTACAAAATATATAATCTGAAGATAAATCTTCTTGTGAATTTATAGTAAATTGTGCACCTCTATTTAAAGTATCAACCATTGCAAGTGAATTTAATCCTTTTGAATCAAATGATCTACTCGTTCCAAAATTAACACCACCATTTGCTGGAAGAGTATCTAAAGCTTCTCCATTTAATATTAATGTATTAATGTCTGGTAACATAAAACCATATGATCCAGATGTACCAGTATATCCATTTGTATTTATTGCTGTATACGCAGTTTTAACACCTGCTGATCCTGATATAATTTGATATATTCTTCCAGCATCACAAAATTGTGTTGTTGTGTTTATTTTACTATCATCTGTTAATGAAATTGCAAATGATGATCCTGCCATATACTCTTTTAATATTCTAAAAGATACAGCTGTTGAACCAGCACCTAATTTAGTAGCTAATATTGTAACCGTCATTCCTGGTTGGAAATTGTCTGAAGAAGCTGCAAATGTAACTGATGTTATTGTGTCTGTTCCTGTTACTACTACATCTAAATTAACTTTTTGTACAGGGAAAGGAGGCACAGTTGAAGTTCCTGCTGTTGGTGCTAATGTACCATCAGCATACTGAACTGTATAATCTGCTGGTAATAAATTATATGTAGTTGGAGCACCTGTTGCTCCTGATAAAGCTGGTCCATCTATAACAACATTTGTAAATGTTGTAGTAGCTAATATAGCATCATATCCCTGTAATTTTAACGTCCATGTTCCTGGTAGTATAGATTGTTTGTATCTTGCTCTTTCAATTGGCATTGCATACCAATAAGAAGATGTTACACCACCAAATATAAATGAAGCATTTTCATCTCCTAATACTAAATTTCTATATTGACCATAATTTGTTCTTGTTGGAGTAGATCCAGTTACTAAATTATTTAAAAACTGGCTACCACTACCTTGTGCATCCCCATAAGCTATATCAAATTGTATTTCAGCAGATACTTCTGTTGAAGCTGTTTGAAAAATTGATGTATAATATTCTTGCACATTACTAGATACCTGTGTTGATGAAGTGTAAAATATATTTAATGAAGGATTATTATTACTCCACATTGGAGCAGCTATTGAGTCATTACTAACAACAAGGTCATCTGTTGATAATATTACGTAGGCACCTCCTTGTGTTTCAGCACCAGATCTTGCTTGATTAGTACCATTATTACCTGATACTCTACTATAATTAGCTGCAGCTCCTGCTACTTGTGGTTGTAATCTATTATTTGGTCTTGCCATAATTTTTTATTGTTTTAAGATACAGATGCTCTTTGTGTTGATATTGATTTATTACTTATAAATACTGGTATTTGTGCTCTTGCTCCTGAACTTAATCCTATTACTGTTAATGTAGCATATAATGTATTAGTAGTAGCAAATAATGTTGGAACTGCTGTTGCATTTCCACTACAATTTAAACCAATAACAGTTTCAGAAACAGCAGTACCATTTGTAATTAATGGTTGTGTGCCTTGAATAGCTAGGGATTGTGCCGCAGCACTATCTTCTGCTCCATTACCTGTAAATGAACCAAATACTCTACTATCTGATATAGTAAATTGATAACCTGCAGGTTCTACATTAGTTCCATCTAAATAATTAATTGTGTTTGGAGTAATTGAAAATGGAGCTCCGTTAGCTATATTTAAACTAGTTTGTCCTAATTGTAATATAGGCATTGTAGCTGTTCCTCTAGCTAAACTAACTAACTTATACTTCATCATTTGATTTTCATCTGGGAATGCTTCTAATAAAGGCATGTTTTCAATTGCTTCTCCATAGTAAGCCGATCCTGAAGGATGGTTTGGATTATAAAGCGTGTAATCTACTTCATCATCAGATAAAGCAAATTGAGTTATATTGAAAGATCCATCACCTTTTGCTAGTAATTCTCTTCCTTTTTTAGTTAAGATAGCGTCAACTGTTACTACCTGATTATTTAAATATCCCATTGCTGTATTGTTTTAGTTATAAATATATAATATTTTTTCTTTTATTCCAAGTTATTATTGATTTTCAATCCAAATTTCACATTCTGTCCTAGTAGCAGCATAAAAAACAACTACTCCATCTTTATATACCTGAAATGTTGGTATAAGTTCTTCTGGAAGGTGGATATTACCATCTGTTGGTGTTGGTTCATTTTCTACTATACTATACTCCATTTGAATATTTCATTTTTGTTGAGTTATATAAATCTAATATTTGTTGGTCTGTAAGTTCAGATGTATAAACATAAGCTTCTTGTACTTTAACATATTGTTCACCACCATATTCTTGTGATATAATTCCTAAAGGTGATGTATTAGTAGCTATAGTTCCTGACCCTGTTCCAGTACTAATTTTTACTCCATTTTTCCAAAGATCACCTCCATTTGTACTATCATATTGTAAACAAATAAATGCTGTTTCTCCTTCATCCATAGTAAAGTTTCCAGATATTGATCCCCAACTACCACCTCTATTAGCATAAAATCTATTATTTCTTTGGGCACCATTTCCATTATAATTTCCAAAATCATATAATCTAACTACTGCAGTTGTGGTACCAGCGTATTTGTAAAAAGATGTTTGTGAATAATTAGTATGATGAGAAAAACAATGTAACCATAAACAGTAAGTAAAATTAGTTAAACTATCAAAATCACCATCTAAATCACTGCTATTATATCCCCAAGTTTGAGTATTATCATATACTTGAGCTAAATCATTTCCCCAACCACTATCACCTATAGTAACACCATTTTGTGCTCTATTAAATATTATTTTAGCTCCACTTGCAATGTTAGGAGCACCATAATAATTTTGAAGTACTTCTGCATCGGATAATAACTTAGTATAATAAGTACAACTAGCTATATCTCCTTTAAAAACATTTCCTATATTTCCCCCAAAAGCACGTGAACCTGCTATATGTAAATTAGTAGTGTCTGGTGAACCTGTTATCCCTCCTGTATTATTAGTTGATACTAATTCCCCATTACGATATAATTTTAAAGTAGTAGAACCATCCCAAGTTGCAACAATATTATACCATTGATCTTTTACATTTCCACTACAAGTAGCATATATTGTACTATTTGAATCTCTTAATTGTACTCCAAAATCATCACTATCATTTTTAAATAATCCATATTGACCTGCATAAGATCCAGCAATTGAAAAAATATTGCTTCTAAACCCATTATCCCAGGTTGCTTCTGAGTCTATTTTAAACCAAATACCCATAGAAAAAGCTTGTGAGTAATTTGATATACCTACCCCAGCTGCAGACACATAATCATCAACACCATCAAATACTAAATATCCGTTAGAATTAAATGTAGGGCCATTAGTTAAAGTACCATTTTTTGCATTACCACTTATATCTTTCCAGGTAGTACCTGATCTTGGATATGATATTATTTGGTTAGCATCCAAACATAATACTAATGCATCCATTACCATTGTATTAGTAGTATGTTGCATTACCATTTTATCTGATTCACCTGCAAAGTAAGCAAAGCAAGCATTAACATCAGCCATACTTTCTCCAGTCATTGTTTCAGTTAATGTAATCAAGTCAGCATCATTAGCAGGACACATTATTGAAGGTCCTCCTGATTGTTTATGCACATATACAGTATAACCACCAATTGGAGGATTTATACCATTATAAAAACCTGTAGATGAAGTAGGACCTTTATTATGGTCACCAACACCTAAATGCATATCACCTACTCCTAAAGCATTTGTTACTGTACCAGTATCATATTTAATCACATTGGGCATATCTTAAGGTATATTAATTATAGTATCTGATCCTGATCCTTGTACTATTATGCTATTTCCACCATCTGTTATTCCTGGTTCGCTTGGTTTATTAAATGCATTTTTTGCTTTTAATTGATTAATTATATTTAAAGCATTTGATTTTTGTACTTCGGAAAAATCATTTGGTATTAAGAATCCTTGTCCTGATGGTGTTTCTATTCCTTTTGATCCTGATGGAGGATTAACATTTTTAATCATTACCTTATCATCTGCTTCAATTTGTCTTCTTACTGTAAATTTCTTTACTTCACCTAACAATAATCCATTTAATGTAATATTAGGGTCTGGTGTTACTTGAATAAATGTATCTGCATTAAGTGCAACTTCACCTTTTTCATATAAATGATAACCTGCTACAGATCCAGACGGACCAATTGTAGGTGATCCAGCATAATTAACATCTACTCCTACTGTAAAGTTATTGTTAAATGTTTGATTACCTAAAATTTGATCTTGAATTGTTATTAATAAATCACTACTAGGAGATGATGTAGGTAGATCAGTGGAAAAATTATCTGGATACCAATTCCCAGCTGTCACCATATTACCATTTGGAATTGTAATAACATCCCCAGGTAAAAAGCCATAACCTTCACTTAATGTTATAGTTGCCCATCCTGGTAAAATACCTATCCCATCATTTACAACTTCAATTTTTCCTCCTCCTCCTGGTGATGATGCACCACTATTCCAATCAGTCAAAACAACTCCATTTCTAGTTAAAGTAATTCCAGTGTCTAAAAGACCACTTACCTCTGCAGTAGCTCCTGCTGCTCCAGGAGGAATGGCACCTGGGGTTTTAAATTCTAAAGTATCTCCAGGAGTATATCCTGTTCCTGGGTTATCTATTATAGCTGATGTAGGTTGACCAGTTCCAGCTGGGTTAGTAGTTAATATTCTCATTGTTGCCCCTGTACCAGTTCCATCTGTAGTTGCGTAAGATTGTCCAGCATTATAATTACCTGCAGAACTAAAGTCAAAATTAATTAATGTATTAATTCTACCTGGATTACCTTGAGCTAAAGTAGGTCCTCCTATAAACCCAGTCCATGTAAATATATTACCATTTTGAACAGCAAAATTACCTTTATCATTTGTTAAATTAGTATTTAATTCTGGGTCTTTTTGAATTAAACCACTTAATGAATTTCTATTTTGTTGACCATCTGAATATGAGGAAGAATAATAATAAGGTACTACACGTTCAACTACAAAATCTTCTTCTATATTAATAGATGAAGATGAATTAGTTGCTGCATCTGAAATATTTTTTATACCTTCAACTCTAATTACATCACCTCTTTCAATTTTAAAAGGTATATTAGTATCTTGATAACTTTGAGCATCAGAGCCATCTGGGGTCCAAGTCATATAGTTATTTGAATTTGCAGGATCAGAACCTGAAGTTGTCCATAGTAAAGTTCCTGCTCCTAAAGTGTTATTAGAGGTTTGTGGTAAATTAGTATTAAATAATGATTGACTAACTGTAGTATTATATGCATGATATAATGCTAATTGAGGCCCACCTACAAGTAATTTTTGAGAATCAGGAACAATACCAAATGAAGATGAAACTGGTGATGGGTTAAAATTAAGCATGTAAGGTGTTCCACCTCCTGTTAAATCTGCTGCTGTTAAAGGATCAGAATCTAAATTACCAACAGTTACACCAGGATCAGCACCTTGTGCTATTAATTCTGAATTTTGTATTGTTATAAACTCACCTATTGAATATCCAGATCCTCCATTTACTATTGTTATAGTAGTAACTGTACTAGCAGCAATAGTTACATTTACAGTCATTCCTGTTCCTCCACCTAATGTTGTTGTAGGTAAGTTAACATAAGTACCATTTGTTCCTGTGTAGGGATTACCAACAATATTTGCTCCTGTTACTCCTACATTATCTCCTATACCCTCATCTGTAGTTAAACTACCACTTAATAAAAATCCTTGTACAGTATCAGTTAGAGTATTTGCAGAAATATCACCATTTAATATAGTAATTAAAATATTACCATTAATTCCATTTCCCCCTGGTGCGTTTGTTCCCATTATTT
>Ga0209193_1001237_pt1 | contig 13600 bp, 22 predicted proteins | sample COGITO_mtgs_1003_FD_185515 | JGI IMG/M metagenome (GOLD analysis project Ga0209193, IMG submission 185515) | Pelagic marine microbial communities from North Sea - COGITO_mtgs_100330 (SPAdes) (version 2) | ecosystem: Environmental > Aquatic > Marine > Epipelagic ... | reverse complement strand
CTCTCAAAAGATTGGGGTATCTGCGACAACCAGTACCGAACTAGGATATGTTAACGGTGTAACAAGTGCAATACAGACTCAACTAAACACGAAAGAGCAGATAGGAAAGAAAACTATCTGGGTTCCCGCTGCTGCAATGTACCCTAACACCACCAATGGCTGCGCTGCGCTAGCGCAGGTTGAATTAAGCAACGGACCAGAGTTGAAAGTTCTCGACTTCGACGATGGCTCTGACGAGTTTGCCCAATTCACTGTTGCATTCCCTAAGTCGTGGAATGAAGGAACTATCACCTTTCAACCATTTTGGACTATTTCAGCAACAGGGACTAACACAGTGGCGTGGCAACTACAAGCGGTTTCTTTTGCAGACAACGCTGACCAAAATACAACCTTTGGTACAGCAGTTGCTACAAGCGCAAAGGCCCACAGTGGAACAAGCGGAGACCTAATGGTATCGGCAGAAAGTGGAGCAGTGACAGTGAAAAACGCAGCGGTTGACACAGTGACCTACTTCCAAATAAACAGGGACACCTCTGCTGATAACCACGCAAGCGATGCAAGGCTCGTTGGCATCAAAATCTTCTATACGACTAACGCAGTAAACGATGCTTGAGGTGACCAAGTGTCAGGATTCGGGTACACTGTTCTTGGCTTCGGATCTCATCCATCAAGGGGACCTGCGGCACTTTCCCTTGTTTTGAACACGACATCAGTCACCATCAATGTTGATGTTGGTTCGCTAAATCCCGAAGCAGCCCACACTGTAGACACTAATGCTGGACAAGCAGATTCAACAGCAACTGCGAGTGGCGGAGATGGGTCATACACATTTGCTTGGACTATCACTGAAACAGAAGACAATAACGTAGGCGCTGCAGGTTGTGCAGTTTTAGCCGCCGGGACCCAAAACGCGGCACAATACGATACTGCAACATTCAGAGTAACTCAGCCAGCGACGATTTCAGGCGGCGCACCAGTAGAACCGCCACCGCAGTTCGTGCGAGCAGTTTATCGACTAAGATGCACAGTGACAGATGGTAACAGCGATACTGCCACCGCTGACTTCATTGTCACAGTTCAGGGTCAGTGATGAACTGTTAAGTACCGAATGAAAGGTCTTTCAGTTCATGGAGGACATACCCCATTCCGACAACGACGCCCAGAAACTAGACCTCAGTTCGCCCGAGGCAACCAGAGAAGTAACCCTCTCCCTAAGTGGGGCAGAGCTAGAAGTTCTCAGCCTATTGTGCGAACAATACATTCAGCCAAAAGGCTATGAAATGATCAAGCTGGCGATGTCACTGATAGAAAAGCTAAGAGACGCCAAGACCTTCGAAGTTGAACTCGAAGACGAACAGGAGGCTTTCTGATGGCAGAAAACGTAAGTGATGCCAAGCAACAAGTTGGAGCATCAGCTAGAGAAGTCTGCATCCACATTGCACAGCAATTAGGAGACATCGTTAAACACACACTTGGTCCCTCTGGCCTAGACAACATGTTGGTTGACAATGCAAAGGAAGTTGTTATCACCAACGATGGTGCGACCATCATGAAAGAATCGGACATCGACCACCCTGTGGCTAAAGTCATCATGGATGTCGCAAGAACACAAGAAGAGCAATGTTTCGACGGGACTACTTCTAGCATCATCCTCACCGGAGAACTAATGCAACAAGCGAAGACCCTGCTAAACAACAAGATCCACCCGACCAAGATTTCACTGGGATACCAGATCGCAGCCATCAAGGCGGAAGAGTTCTTGCTAGACATGGGTATGGAGGCCAACGCCGAAGTGCTAGACATGGTGGCTCAAACAGCCATGACAGGTAAGTCAGCAGAAGCAGACAAAGAACATCTTGCAAAAATTTGCGTGGAAGTGGCCCAAGCCGCACCACTCAAGGACATCAACATTGTCAGAAGACCTAACGGTAAGATCCGAGACTCATTGGCTATCGCTGGCCTACTTATTGATGGTGCTAAGGCTTCACACGAGATGCCTGACGCAATCGAATCAGCAAAGATCGGGCTCATTGCTGCGGACATCGACATTCCAGACTATGCCCAACAGTTGCAAGTCCAGATTAGCGACAACGATGGGGTCCAAGACTTCATTCAGGGCAGGAACGCACAGCTACTAGGGATCTCTGAGAAACTCAAGAAAACTGGCATGAATGTCTTGTTCTGTGCAAGAGACATACACCCAGCAATCATAGAAGACTTGGCCAGTTCCAATGTCTATGTTGTGCGAAGAGTTAGGAGAAGCGACATGGAAGCACTAGCCAATGCCACCAATGCGAGAATCGTCGTCAATGTCGAGACAATTTCCAAGAAAGACCTTGGGGACTCTCGACTACTAGAAGAGATACTCATCGGTGAACGACCAATGATTAAGATCACAGGCACACCAAACGAGTCCACCGTCTCGGTGCTGGTTCGAGCACCTACTCAACATGTTGTTGACGAGATCAAGCGAGCATTCGACGATGCTATCGGAGTTGTCTCGATTGCACTAGAAGACAAGAGCGTACTGCCTGGCGGCGGAGCACCATACATGCTACTGTCACTGAAGCTCAAGGAATATGCCGCAACAGTGGGAGGCCGAGAGCAAATGGCAGTGGAAGCATTCGCAAACGCACTAGAGATCATACCGAAAACGCTCGCAGAGAACTCTGGATTGGACCCAATCGACGCAATGATTGCACTACGCAAGGCACACACTGAGTCAGACGGTTGGAAGTACGGTATCAACGTCAGCGATGGCAGTGCAATTGACATGCTAGAAGCCAATGTCGTCGAGCCAAAGCGAGTATCAGCGCAAGCAATTAGAAGTGCGGCAGACATTTCGTCCCAGCTAATCAGAATCGAGAAGATCATTACTGCAAAGAGAAGAGCGGAGATAGGGGAAGATGGCTTCGACTTCTAAGATAGAAGACGCCCTCAAGCTACTACTTGAGGAAGGAAGGACTTTCATACTGATGGTCCAAAGCGATTCAGGCAACTTGACATACTATAGCAATAACCAAGGAGACAAGCTCTACCTTGTAGGACAGGAGGAACAATAATGCCCATAGCACCACCAAATAGCCCGCTTTTAGACCTAATGTACGCACAAACAGGTGACATGGGCGAGTCAGTCTCACGCGAAGACATGATGGAGATACAGCGAGAACAAGAAGCCCGACTCTTGGGTACATTCTTTGTCCAAGCTATCTTCTTGGCACTGTCAGTCATGCTGTACTCGGCATGGGAGTGGAGTCAATTTAGTCAGCCATGGGAAGCAGCGCTTTTCTACGGACTTATGGCTTTCTCACTTCAAGCGGCTTTGTACTTCAGTTACCGAACCATGTTTGAAGATTCCTCGAACTACCGAAAAGAGCTCAAGCGAATGAAGAACAAACAGAAGAAAAGAATGGCGAAAATGTCTTTCGAGATGCGAAAGATGCAGACGGAAGCCCTACTAGGACACCAAATGCAACAGTATCAACAGCAAATGCAGCTAGCAAACGCAGATGGGGTCATCGACAGTGGTGAATCTGCCATGCTACAACATCAGATGCAACAGATCCAGCAAACGGCACAGGCGGGTGGCCTGGGAAATGGTCTCGACCTAGAAGCACTAGCACGACAGCTAGGAATCGACCAGTTCAAGCTAGGACCCATTCCACTTGGCCCAAGAATGACAATGAACCAAACACTGCCCTCAAGCTTGTCGCTGCCACCGCAAGATCCAAACAAATTAGATCTAAACCCAGTCGACGAGACACTGCAATGAGATGTCAGGCTTCGACAGCCAAAGGAGAAAGGTGCAAGCGATATGTCGATGAACAATTCTGCTGGCAACACTCTTGAGTGCGTAAAATGTGGAGCACCCGTGGCAAGTTTTTACATGCCGTGCCCGTCGTGTGGATACTATGAGAGCACTCCACCTTGAGGTGAAACCATGAGCAACAGACTGACAGTATATGCCATTAAGCGCAATGAGTACAAGAACTTCAACATCAGCAAGATGAGCGACGATGACTTGGAAGATTTTTTTGATAACGCTAAGGAGTTGTTATGGCTTGATCGCAAGGGCATGGCTGCAGTAGTAGCTAAGGCTCTCAATTTGTCTCCGGATTCTTGGGGAGAAAAAGTATCTATCTCTAAAGGAAAAAAGTTGGCCAAAACGATGACAAAGAGAATGAGTCTTCTCATCGAAGAGTTGGCTGAAAAGAAAACCCTCACGATAAGTGATGTGCATAACCTAACGGCGAATGGCCTAGTGATTGAGGCTTTCAAATTAACAGAAGGAAACAAATTATACGGCGGATATTACGTACAATATGGATGAGGCGATACTATGGGACTGATTTTCAAAGATATCACTGACGATCAGCAAGAAGCCATGATGGAAACGACCTATGTCGGACTAACGTGGCAAATGCGCTACATGAGAGTTAGATACATATTCTGGGGAGCCGTCTCAACCGTGACAGGCATAGGAGTCACAGCATTGACAGATTATGCGCTAGTCAAAATGACCAAGCATGCGGGAATAATAGGGTGGTTGTTAGGATGAGTGGAGAAATAATTGTCGGTCACGCGTTATGGCAGGTTCTTTCGCACGGATCCACATACCTTCCACAGCAAGTGGGAGTATACGGGGCAAGTGAAACCGGTAAGACTACTCTAGACATGCAGTTGACTACCAAAGGTGAAATCCGTCCACTGGGTGAAGACGACCGAACTCACCACGACAAGACTTGGCTCGGAAGAGAAAAGATGCCCGAAGCGACTAGGAAGCGGGTAAAAAGCGAAGGCCTGACATCTAGAACGCTCATCACAAGAGATGTCGGGGGCCACGCCGAATACCAAAACATGTGGCTCAGAGACATGATACAGCGCAATGCTAGAACCGTAGTAGTGGTTATCGACCACAGGCACTTGGAAGACTCCAGGAACACAGACAATCAGATAGCACTTGGCTACCTTGTTGAGTCACTAGCAAAGAACGTGGTCCCAAAAGGATTATCCATAAGGGCTAGACTAAGAGCTAAGAAATATGCTCCATCTAGATTGATACTCGTAGCCAATAAGGCAGATAGGTGGATGGAAGATGAAGACTTCTATACATGGGAGCGGGGATTGATAGCCCGACACAAGATATTCGACGTGTTCCGAAACGAACTATACCGGCTACAAAAAATGCACATACCTGTCCACATGGACGCGGTTAGTGCAAGATACGGTTGGAATGTAGAAGGAGCACTTCTGAAGGGGATGAAGATATGACGCAATACACTGTAAGAACAAGGAAGGAAGTAAAGAATCTAGATGAAGGACACCTGTGGTCAGAAGAGCTACCGGACTCGATGTTCGTTAAGAAGTTCAACTTTACTGGACACGAGTTCGGACCTGTTAGACGTGGTCCAAAGCACTATGAACTGTTCTGGGACCCCAAAACACTCAAGTCAGCAATCGAGCTACTCACCCTTCTGGACAAGCACAAGATGACAGCAAAACTAGAGGTGATCCAGAAATGACTAACGACTACCAGCAAGAAAGACTAGCAAAGATGATGGCGCAGATGCCACAATACGAAGGTCAAGGATATGACGATGTAATCGCGACTGTCGACTTTACACTGTCAACGCACGCAAACCCGAAAAAAGCCAGAAAGCAAAACATCAAGCGGGGAATCAAGGCACTCAGACCTATGAAGCGCCCGTTGTTTTTTCTAGGTTATAGAAGGCAGAAAGGACACCAATGTGTAGTAGACGGAACCAACTGCATAAATGCTGACTACGGCGATCTATTCGACACCCACTTCCGAGATCCATACACTAAAGAAATCCGACCATTTAGACCATGGACAGGAGTTATACCAGGCAAGGGAAGACAACTTAGCGGTACTTACTGCCCCCAACATATGAAGTTGTACGACAACTTGTTGGAATGGCTAGAAGTAGAAGAAGCTGAAGCGGATCCTGGCTTCTTTTCACGCATGGCAAAGAAGGGAGTGGCATTTGTACCAATCAAGAAGTCAGAGAAAAAGCCAGAGCACCCGCTCATAGTTAAGTACACTCAGGTATTCATCGAAGCTCAAAAAGACGGGCTACCGATACTGCACTATAGCAACCCCATAACTGGAGAAAACGACATCACCATGCTCGTTTTTGATGCTCGAGTGCTAGCTTTGACCATGCCAACAGGGACAACGCTATCGACAGCAGAGATGCAAAACTACCAAAACAACTCAGAACAAGTATGACGAAGCTCATATAACTGTAGACATAGTGGGAATGACATGGCTTGGACCTTCGGAAGTAACAACGCTGGTGCGGGAGCACCACTAACCCAAGAGCAAATGGCCATGTTCGGTCAAGCGGCACAGTCGTCGGGATTGGCAGACATGGCAAAGTCTCAAGTAGACAGTATGACCAACGGAATGAAAAATGAAGATCAAGTGCAAATGCTTTACCAGCTAATGGCACTACACCCTAACGAAGTGGCACTGTTCTTCTTAGAATACCCCTCATTCATGACAGAATTGTCTAGTTTGATCGGTCTGATCATGCGAAAAGAACTCTACGCGTGGTTCTCTGGTGGCGCAATGAACGCAACTGTGAACGCAGAAAAGGCGGCGGCTTTAGGCTACTCAACAATCACACAAGAAAACATCGACGCGCAAGTCGCTAAGGTGGTCCCAACACAACAGATGCAAGCAGCTGTGTCACAAGCAGACATGGCAGCTATGCAGATGATGAACGGGCACCAGCAACAAATGATGATGGGCCAAATGCAGCAACAGCAGCAATGGCAACAGCAGCAAATGATGCAGCCGGGGATGCAGCCGGGCATGTATGGACAACCTCAGCGACCAGGAATTAGTTCTGCTCTCGGTGGATTCGGCTCCTCCTTAATCAGAGGAACACTAGGACTACCACCCGCGCAACAAATGGGATACCAACAACACCCTCCTCAATGATGAAGCGGTGTTGACATGACTACCATACCTAGCGGATACAATATCGACACGTACCCAGTCGATACTACGAATTCCGTTTTCTCGGACTTAGAGCGCTCTGCAGCGCTGATGAAGACACAAACTGCTTCCGCCAATCAAGCAGTATCAATTGCTAAACAAAAGATGGCACTCAACAAGACCAACTTTTGGGTTGCACACTTTGGAAATGACGCCATAGCGGGAGTCGTGAGTCAATTTTTTTCTACCAACGGACACTATGATGAATCCAAAGACGGACCCTCAGAGATACTGAGGGTAGCCAACGAATTACTAGCCTACCAGAATCCAGGATACAACAGTAGTACCAGCCTCAGCAATGAGCGCTTGGTAGATTCATTGGAAGAGGTCAGATCTGTGTTAAGTAACATAGTAGTGGCCAACAAATTGACCATTCGAAGAGAACAGACAAACTCAGAACTGATGGACAAGGCAATACAATCCGTGTACGGACTTATCAAGAGACCAACTATGGGGATCTACTCTCACCTTCCAAAGAGCGCAAGCGTCCCAACACTATACCCTGCAGGAGGCGGGGTAATAACCAACAATCTTGAGAAAATGGGGATCACTCTACACGCTGGCCCGATTAAGTCCGAAGTCGAGGGTCAACTGGGCAAGAAGATACATCCCGAGGGCTACACATTGTACCCTAGGAACATACTGAGGTTTTACCACGCCGCGTACTCTACAAAAAGCCCCCGAGACTTTTGGAACTACTTGTCACGACATCGGATAGCGCTAGAAGTGGGAGGAAACAAGAATCCCGGGCTAATCGTAGTACGACTGATAGAAGTAGACAGAATGACCGGAGCACCTAGAAACCAGGGACTACCTGTAGCTAGCGCTCCAGCTACCGAATACAACGCAATAGAAGGAACCCTTCTGTCTAAAGTGAAGGCTTCGATGTTCCCAGAACTATTCACACTTGAGTCGGGGACCACCGCAAAGACCGACTCTATGTCCACTCACTATGCTTCTGAGCTAAAGACCCTCAGGCTGACATGGGACGGAATGGCCGGGAAAGAGAGAACATTCAGAACAGTCATAGTGACCTCCGAATTTACCACAACCGGAGCAAAGTCGACAAATCTAACGCCCAACGCAAGCGAAAACACATCTGTGCCAGTAGAGAACATGGCAATATACTTGCAGCCCTCGGGGGTTAGAGAAGCAATGCTGAGAATCCTTAATGTGAACGGATATAGGCAAGGGGAGACTAATGCCATTGTCAAGTGGGCAATTTCAGACTTGATGCCAGGAATGAGCCTACCAAGCGACAAAATGGCTCTAAAGTACGCAGCAGGTACAGTATCAAAGGAGGCCTTGAGACGACAGACTCTAGCTGTAGAGAGTGTCATAGACACCTTACACAATATATTGATCAGCCCGTTTGTATACGAGAAAGGGATACATGCCTTAGGGGATAAGGGAATAAGATCTATGATAAAAAAACAAAACGGACTGTCCCAGGCATACATTGCCACCGCTGTTAGCAAGGTCATTGCATACTCACAGTGGCCAACAGGATCGCCAATAAAGATATGGAAAACGCCCGTTAATGATCTCAGTGACGTCGACGACACTATCGCAACAATAGACAAGCACTTGAAAGACAATCAAGTGGTCTCGATGCAAGAACTACCAGTTCCAGAAGGCTTCAACGGGAGATTTATCACAAAATCTGTACTTCCCCAACTAGAAGGAGGCCCCCCAACTGTGTTTTTCGAATTCAAAAATGTGTCACCAGGAGCTGCTTATCCCATGGTGCGACCCAAAGATGGTTACACAGTTTACCGAGCCGACCACCACAAAATAAAGAAAACACTAAGGGTATACCGAAAAGCAAAAGGAATACTGACCAAGAAGCCTTACACTAGAACGCCTAGTTATGCTAACAGAGTAAAAGTGTACTCTACTCAATCAGACAAGGTCGTCGCAGCAAACCCTGGACAAGAATCACATGCGTCTGTAGCAATGGTTGCCGGTGGCGCGATACTTGTCGGCAGCATCATTGCGTTTGGAATAGTGAAAAGATCATGAAAGACCTTATTAAAAAAACTAACATGGGGTAGTATGATGGTGGCTAGTCGTAATCAACATAACGTGATGTCTCGAGCCTTTGGCTCGACACACAATGGTTCTTTGGAAGCATACCAAAGTGCGGGCGAGATGTCGAATTACTTGTCTGGGGTACAACAACGCAACATGCGAGGACTAGGCGGAGGCCCCAAGCCACTAATGGTTCCCTCAGTTAAAGGAGAAATCCTAGATACCACTGAAATTTCAACACGATTCGGTTGGGGAGCCGTATTTGTCGTGGAGACATCTCCTGGCAAATATGTCGTCGAACACTACTGCCCGAAGTCCAACAGAATAGTGCGAGACGGAAAATACTCGACAGTAGACGAAGCCACTAATGCAGCAGATAAGGTCAGATATCAACTACGAAGTTACGGCAAGGTGTCAGGAGTAGCAGGCATCGGAGGCTTTGGAGCATCAAGCATGACCGATCTATTCACTGCTAGTGCACTGCCTGTGTGGGCAGTACTAGCAATGTATGTTGGTGCAGACTTCCCAGGATCTAGGCCTGTCTTGAAGCAAGCGGCTAGACTCCTCAAAGAGCCGAAAGAAGCAGTTCAAAATGGACTAATGTTGGGCGGCTTCGCTGCATTCTCGTACTACCTTTTGACAACTAGTGATGGGGGAACCGCACAATGAGAAGCAGGTTTTTCAGCGCTAGCTCGTATGATGACGAGGAAGAAGAGTACGATGAACAGATGGATCTATCTGGTTTCGTGACTAGTGCGCCACCTGCTCCTCCGGTCATAGAGCGAAAAAGAAACGCCAAGCCAAAAGCCTCGGCTATGGGCAATGCTGGACCACAGATGCACAGTCCAACCGAAAACATCGGATACGTGAGTCCCGTTGCAGACAAGGTCTCAAAACAACTCTCCGCAGGAAATCCTTGGAACCCACTATATGCTCACGATGACGCTTTGCTACCAAAAACCACAGTCGCAGTGAAGACTACAGGACTTCTACTAGGAATGGCTGGTGGAGGACTATCAGTATTCAAGACACCCAGAAGATTCACAGTGCCTGTGGCAATAGTGGGGCTGGGGGCATACACTCACGCCGCACTAGGATTTAACAATGGAGCATTAGACAACAGGCTCGCTAACCAGGAGTGGTACGCAGCTTACCCAACTAAGGTACTTGTGCAGGGTGTCGGCTTGGTAGCGTTCACAGCCGCATACAAGTACTCTAGGGGAAAGAGAGGAATGTCCGTACTACCATTTAGGCGACAGGCAGAGTGATAACATGAGTTACTTTGGAAATCAAGGGCCTAGTCAAGACAGTGGCTTCATCAGTGGAATAGCTAGAGGAGCTTCTCGACTTCAAAACGCTAAAGACATGAGAGCCAGACGAGCCAAGGCTATCGGTGCTGTCCAATTGGGAGCCACAGTTAACTCGGCACAGCTAACTAAAGACCAGTTCTTGGACAGATATGGCGAGTACCTGATTCCCTCAATGCAAAATACCTCCAAGTTTGGGAACACATACTGGGTAACTGCTTCCGCCATCAATCTAGATCTTGCAGGGAGAATTCTCGAAGACTTTGTAGAAGATGAGTTTGTGCTACAGCAATCTGCCAATCCAGAGCAAGGATCTGAAAATTTAACCCTATACGCTAAGAAAGCAGGAAAACAAAAGGTGATCCCAGTATACACTGCACTTTTCGAGGCAGCAGGGTACACCAATGACGAAGATGACGGAATAGGTGACGCTGTCACACTCGCACAGCACGTTGCAAACCGAGCTCGATCTGTCTCGCTAGGTCAAAAAGCCTTGATAGCGGTTGGAAAAGTGCCGAGAGCTATCACTGACGGCGTCCTGTGGGATCCTTCAGAAGATAAAGCCGCAGCAGAGTGGACACTTAAGGAAGCACTCCCAAAGAACATAGTCCAGTGGAGCCTGGCTGCAGGTGGCATCTACTATGTATACCGTAGATACACCCGACCAGCGGCCCCGGCAGCGCCGGTAGCACCGTCTCAGTCGCCATTCTTTGCAGTATGGTCTTAAATAGGCAATGAAAGGTAGTGGAACTATGGCAAAAGGAACTGGCATCAACAAACAATACAAACCCACAGGCGTACTAGCAGACATCATTGGTAGCAAACCTGTCAGCTACGCTCAAGCTTCTAAGAAGATCTGGAAACACATCGGCAAAGAAGAACTCCAAGGCGAAAAGGGCGATGGTCACTCTGTTTCCTTCAACGGTAGAAAATACGTCGGTGGACAAGTTATCCACTGCGGCGAATGCCCAATGATGAAGAAGTTCTGTGGCGGCAAAAACAAAGTGTCGATGGTGCAACTGGCCAAATTCACCAAAAAATACATGAAAGAGCTCTAAGCCTTACTAGACACCGTTAAGTAAAGCGACTTGTTCGTTTGAGCATGGTCACCACTATCGAAGCGGCTAACGCAATAAAAAACAACCCGTTGTCGACACTTGTAGGAGTATTGGCAGCGGCTTCTATTTCCGTTGGATTCACCAGTATCAACAGATACCCTAGACGGAGCATCGGCGAAGTGTTTGCAGAAGACTACCTGCCCGCACTATCAGCTATCTCTACAGGATACATGAGTTACACTGCTAAGCGCTACTTGCAAAAAGACAAAGCTGCGCTCGACAAGCAATCTAAAACCGACATAATTACGGCGGGCACCGTGTTGATCGGTGCAGTCGTGAATGCAAACATAAACTACGCTTCTCACTACACGGGCCGGACCTCAAAGGCACCAGCAGGGTTGAGAGGATTCGCGTGAAGATCTAGCACGACGTATCAGAGCCAATTCACTATTTGAGCGCCAGCACTGAGGAGTAGTGCGACCACCATGATCCCCTGCGTGACCTTCCAACGGTAGTCTACTTTTTCAGAGATCTCTTTCAGTGTGTTTTCGATAAGTTCTCTGTCTTCTTGCTTGAGCTTGATCTCAACTTGTACGCTACTCAAGTCGATTCCTAGTGAAGAAAGGAAGCTAGAGTTCTCTGCCTTACCTTTTTTTGATCTTTCGCGGACTATGGGTGGCACTGGACCCGGTAAATCGCCTCCCTGATTTGGTTTCAAAATAACTCCTCCACGTTTAGAGTGCTCTTAGCATCGACAAAGATGAAGCTTTTCAGCTTGCCTGATCGGTAAGTTTCTCGGAACTCTTCGGGGTACTTGTGCAATTTGAGATCGACAAACATCTGCATGGTTTCCGACGATAGTACCTCAATGAAAGGCACTATGTGAGTAGGAGTAACGATGTCAGGGATGCATCCACAGCTTAGCCGTACCTCGGTATAGAAAGGAATGCCTTCTGCTAGCAGTGCGTTGCACACCTCGAAAATGGTTCTCCTATGTGCATCAGTGTGCTCCGAATTGAGTCTCACCGCGTTCATCGGAGTCTTGAAAGAGCGATCCGCATACTTGCGCATGAACTCATTGATTTGGCTCTGTTGTTTCGGCTTCAGTTTCACTTTCAGTCACCCCCGTGTAGAGATCACGGTATCCGGGCATCGCTGCTTTAATCAGATCCAAGGCACGGAGGTCTCCAGCAAAGTATTGGTCAAGGCGCATAACTAGGTATTGCACATTATCCTTGTGGTGATCATGCCACCACTTCAGCTTCCTAACTTCTGCTTCATCCACGCGTGACACCCCAGTAACTGACAAGTGAGTATACTTGTCGAGTAGTCAGTAGCCCATTGCTTCTAGCACTTATGTCAGTGACAGGGTAGCCAGCCTTGTACCAGTCTGCAACCTTCTTGGCTAGTTCCAACTGCTCAGGGATAGGTTGGACAGTTCCGTCTTCTTTTCGCTCATGGCCGAAGGGTACATTGCCTACTTGCTTAGTTGTCTTTTTGAGCCCAGCGCGTATCTTCAGTCCTCTGAGATCCTTGTAGTATGCTTCTCCTCGCTTAACTGCGACTAATGCTTTGAAAACATCATCTTTGGAGCTTCGAGCAGTTCCCAAATGTGGAAGCATTGCCACCATAAGCGCACACTTGTTCACTATCTTGGTTAGAGTGTTTATGTTGACCCCCTCTAAGCTGAGTAACACGACCAATGAGTACTTGTCTAGGTCTTCTAGTAGTTCTTCCATGTCGTTGGGGATCTCTTCCCACCCATCAGCATATACTTCATCTAACTGTAAATCTCCTACCTTAGCTAGTAGTAGATTTTGCATAAGATCATAGTCGTAGTCCTTTCCTTCTGGAGAGAACAAGTAAGCCGCCTGTTTATTCGACATGGCTATCACCGGACTCGTCTTTCACACGAGTTATAGATTGAACCCACTGACCGTTCAAGAAATTGACGTATCCCATCAAGTTCCATCCGTGATCTAGTGCTTTGTTCACTTGCTTCTCTAACAGCGACAGGTTGCCGTGCGTCAGTACCATGTATTCTTTCTTCATATTTTTTCACCTCATAGTCTCCCTGTATCGAATTGATGGAACCAATATAGCCCCAGGAGTAGTACCATAGCCATACCTATGACTAGTGCTTCGTTATTCTCTATCCAAGACCACGCACTAGTGTACGG
>Ga0209193_1001222_pt1 | contig 13719 bp, 15 predicted proteins | sample COGITO_mtgs_1003_FD_185515 | JGI IMG/M metagenome (GOLD analysis project Ga0209193, IMG submission 185515) | Pelagic marine microbial communities from North Sea - COGITO_mtgs_100330 (SPAdes) (version 2) | ecosystem: Environmental > Aquatic > Marine > Epipelagic ... | reverse complement strand
TTGGTTATTTAGTCCATCTTTGATTTCGATTGAGTTTTCTGATTCGTTTAATTTTATTTTCATCCCTTTTTTAGTTTTCCTGGCAAATGTTGTACAACGGTTTTGTATATGAAAAGTAGCAGATTTATATTGGCTAAATTTCTGTTTATAAACAAAGATAGCAGAAAAGAACAAACTTTAAGTTTCGCTCTTAACTGCTATTTTTTATATACTTTGTTGTAAATAGTACTTTAATCTAATCCCAAACAAAAGTAGCTGCTGCACCTGCTGGTAGTGTAACTGTTATAGGCTCTGATTGTACATTTATATTTATAGAATTTTCAGCTCCAGAATCATTTAATACGATAACTACAATTTTCCCTTCAGGGGTTTTATAAGCAACATTTGGAAAGTCAGAAAGAGTATTAGATTCTATTCTGACTGAACCAGATGGAACGAATTTGGAAGAATGCCCAATAATATAATAACCTACATTTCTTGCCACAGAGTTTCCGTTAATAGTTAGGCCTCCTAAGCATTGAGTGCATCCGCCTGGTGTATGTGGTTCTAGTTGAGGGTTTGATGTAAGATTCCATTGTAATACATTCTTACACCAATTTCTAGTAGCTCCAACCATCAAATTCTTGATGTGCCAAGCGAGGTCACCTCCAAAATTTCCTGTTGAACTTACCCATTGTTCAGTAAAATATAAGTTTTTGTCAGGGTGCGAATTATGCACTTGACTTAAATTATTTATTGAACCTGCATAGAGGTGAAAAGCTGAACCGTCTATGTATTGATTGGCTGCAACATCATTAAAAATACTTATAGGGTAATTAACATTATCTGCATTATGATCCCATACAATAATTTTAGTTTGGATATTAGCTGAAGCAAATGCAGGCCCTAAATCGTTTTTTACAAAGGTAGCCATTTCGTTTGCTTCCATTCTCATACTTGGATTATTGCTGTCGTGATGAGGCTCATTTTGTACAGATAAGGCATCAATAGTAATTCCCTCTGCTTGATACGCCTGAATATACTTTACAAAATAATTAGCATAAACCGAATAGTATTCTGGTTTTAAGCTACCACCAATGGTACTATTGCTCGTTTTCATCCAAGATGGCGCAGACCAAGGTGATCCTAAAATTTTAATATCTGGATTGATGGCTAATATTTCTTGTAAAACAGGAATAAGATTTTCCTCATCTTTAGCAATAGAAAAATGATCTAAATTAAGATCTTCGGTCTGTCCAGCTGGAAGATCATCATACGAAAAAGGTTCTGCGTTTAAATCAGAAGCCGCAACACTAACTCTTAAATAACTTATTCCAATACCATTTGGACTAAAAAGTTCATTTAACAAATCAGCTCTTTGACTGCTCCCCATACTATTTAAATGAAAGGCACTTCCACCAGTTAAAGCAAAACCAAACCCATCCATTTCTTGATAAGTGGTTTGATCTGAAACGGTAATGGTAGAGTTACTATTGTTAGTCATTGGCAAAATACCATCTGTGGTTAATTCCAATAAACTAGAACGATTAGGTGTGGTGAGATAAAAATCCACTGTCGAAGGCAAGTCTACATCAACATCTTCGACGTTTACCATTAATGTTGTTGCATCATAATCATTGGCACTATTATAGGCTCTTAACTCTACTTGATATTGTCCTCCTTCTTCATAAAAATGTACAGGGTTAACTAATGTAGAAATGGTATTATCTCCAAAATCCCAAGTATAATTAACCGCATTTTCAGAAAGATTAGTAAAATTTACTTCACCTGTTCCATCAGTACTTATAAAAGTAAAGTCAGCCCTTGGAAATGCCTCATCGTCGTCATTACAGCTTTGAAACATAAAAAACAAACACATTAGTAACCAAATAACTTGTCTCTTATCAGATTTTAAAATTCTCGTAGTCATTTTAATATATTATTAATTGTTATAGATCGCAAGTTACTTTGATATTGATTCCTCAGCAATAGAGGTATACAAAAAAGTGGATTTTATAAAATTGATCTTAAATCAAACAATTGAAAATCAATATATTAAAATATGTTTTTATAAATTAAAAAGTGGATACAGAATCAAGAGAATTATCAAAAAACCAAAAGATTTATTGATAATGTAAAGGTGGTAAGGTGTAAAATAGTTTTCGATCTTATTGTATTGCTTTTACCTTTTCCTCAAAAGATATTTTGTCTTTTGCCATGTTTTTTATGGCCGCACGATAATTATAAATTGTATTTACAGAGTACCTCAATATTTTTGCAATTTTTGAACTACTTATAATTCCTAACTTTATTAAAGCCAAAATTCGTAATTCGGTATTAAGTTTAGAAAGATCTTCGATAAGAATTTGCTTATCATCCTGTAACAGTTTGTTTACGGAATCAGCAAAACTTGGATATATATGTAAAAATGAACTGTCAAAATTTTTATTAAATATTTCTAGTTCTTCATCTATTAATTGTTTGGATTTAGAAAGCTTTAATAAAGCATTCATCTGATTTGCATTAACGTATTTGCTCACTAATTTCCTATATACATCTAATTTTGATATGTATTCAGAGTAAAGATTTATGAATGAACCAATATAATGCTCTTTGACTTTATCGACTTCAGAAAGTTCGTTATATATTTTTTTTAAGTCTTCATTGGCAATTTTTAATTCATTCCTTGCAAAGGAAATCTTTCTTACTTGTTTATATATGAAGTAAACAGCAATTAATAAAAAAGCAGTCAATAGACTAATGAGTACTAATGATCTTTGAAGTCGCTCTTTTTGCTTCGCAGTTTTATCTTCATAAGCTTTGTTTATCAAAGGCATACTGTTTGAAATATTGACAAAACGCAATTTAGAATTGTAGAACTCTGCATCATCATAGGAAAGATTAATATATCGATGAGCACGATCTAAATCACCTTCAATAAATAGTATTTTGGCTAGTGTACCTATGGAAGCATTGTCTTTTACGGAAGCCTTAATATCTGAAATGGCAGATACTATTAAGTGTTTTTTTTGCTCAAGAATATCTCCTTCTAATTCATATATTAAAGACCTTTCAAAGGTTATTAAAGAATATAATCTAGAATCTTTATGCACTTTTGATAATCGTTGGTTATTAACTTCTAAAGCCAGTTTTAGATTTCGGTTATCTCTATAATCTTTTTCTTTTATTCTTAATGCTTTTTCAAAATCTGGATTAAGTCTAGAATAGAGAGAATCTCTATAAGTCAAATATAATTGCAAGTAATTAGACTTACTACTGTTAACAGCTGTACTGTAAGCAAGCCCAGAATATCCTTCATTGTAAGCAGCATAATAATTATCTAGTAATGATTCAGCAAGTGTAGTTCTAACTATCTCGTTTAATATATCGATAGATTCTTTATATCTTCCAGTGTTGACAAGAAGTAATCCTAATTTGAGTTTGGACTCATTTATAAAAGTATCATTTTTTAATTCATAAGCAAGTTGTATATTATTCTCTATGTACTTTATAGCATTGTCGAAATTATAATATAGGTATTCTTTATAAATTTCATTGTTGATTTTATATCTTTCTTTTAAGCTTCCTTTTTTTTTACTCTTTTCAACAAGAAATTTTATTCTTTCTTCTTTTTGTATATCATAGAACTCCTTATTATTTATCTCATTTTCAAGTCCAATTAATAATGAATCTAAGTTATTATTTGATAATGATATGTTTAAAAATAAGAATACAGTAAATGATTTTAGAACCATAACAAAATTAGTGTTTTGAGTCTTTCGTTTTTACTTTTTCGATTTTCATAGTTTGAGTAGGTATTATTTACAACGGTCTCGTATAACCGTCAGTTACGGGTTAAATTAGCTATTATTTTCGGTTTGACACTGACCTTTGCAATTCCGAGTGGATTCGGACGTAGTCGAATCCGCCGTAATTGCGGTTATACATTGTTAGCACCAGTTTTTATTGTTTTAATTCAGCTATTTGTTGTTTAACAAATTCCTTTGCTTTTTCGTCTCCAAACTCAGCAGTTTTTTCATAATATTCTATCGCCTTTTTCTTGTCGCCTTTGAGTTTATAGCCTTGTGCGATATTTCCTAGAACAATATAATCTTTTGGGTTTATTTTTTCAGCTCGCAAGAGAGGTTCAATCCCTTTATCATATTCTCCAGTCAATAGATATGTTACTGAAAGGTTTGATAAACTTTCTACGTGATTTGGATGATATTCAAGCACTTTCATCGAGATTTCTCTCATGTTTTTAAGTAAACTATCTTCTCCTGTGTTGTACAATTGGTATTGATAATCTTGAATACTTAATAAAAATTCTTTTTCATTTCCATCAAATTTTTCGTTGTTAGTCCAAGTCCAATTATTTTTATTTTTGACAGAATATTCAATTGTTTTTAGAATTTCCGATGTGAAATTTTCCCAATCAGGAATTTGTCCAAACACATAGATTTTTCCAAATCTCATATCAAGTCGATTTGGGTAAAGTTTAATTCCTTCTTCAATTTTTTCAAGTCCTTTTTTTAATTCTGTTTGATTATAGTGAATTTGACTTCCTAAAAACCCAGCATCTTGGTTTAAGCTATCTTTCAGTACAAGACTTTCTCCATTTGGTTGGTCAGTTGTCAAAGCAAGTACCTCTTGACGTGATTTCATAAAATGATAATTGAAGTAACTTGTATAAAGTTCAGCATCTTTTGGGTTTTCAGATTGCCATTTTTTCAAAGTTTTCAGTTGGTTTATTGTGTCATTTGTTTCACAATATTTCTGAAATTCGGATTGATAATCTTGACTAAATCCGATTTGTGATATTAAAATCACAATTAAAGTTCCAAATATTTTTTTCATTTACTTTTTCTCAAATTGGTGCTAACGGTCTCGGCTATGAGTAGTTGCGTGGGTTAGCACTAAACTTTGCAAGTACACACCAAACTGAAAATCCGCTAGGATTTTCAGAAGTAGGCGAGAACAAGCAATTACTTATAGCCATTGTTAGCCACAGTTATTTTAGTTGTATTACTTCAATAGTTTCATCAAGGTCTTCAACTCGCATAATCCACGAGCCATTAAATTCATATATCAAAACTTCTGGACTATAGGCATAATGATATGTGTAGTCATAAGATGATTGCTGCCAAATTTGTCCGTTCATCATTTTGAAAATAGTTTCGCCTTCCCATCCTTCGAAATCTCCATCAATTTGAGTTTCGATTACATCTTTGATTTTTTTACAAATAACTGGTTCGTCAAAATCTTCAATAACCAACTTATAAGTATTTCCACTTCTAAAAATTTTCACGTCAGGATTTCTTGTCCGAACTCTTTGGCGGTTTCTCTCATTCACAACATAATAATCACGAGAATTTACTTTGAAAATATATCCTTTAGTTATTGTTCCACTTATACTTCCTTTAATATAAGTTTCATCTTCAAACTCCCAAGAGCTTTGAGCATTGGCGTTAAAGAACACAAACGCAAATATTAGTATTAGTAATTTTTTCATATCGTTTTTCATAATTGTGACTAACGTTTGTGGCTATGATTTCGTTGCGAGTTGAAAATCCGGAGGATTTTCCACCGTAGAAATCAAGCCGTTTAAAAGTAACTATTTTTCTTTTATTTTAGAATTAAATAGCAATGAATTATAGCCTTTGTTGGCATTTCGTTTTAGTCTTTTGTATAATAGATTTTAATTTTTCATAAATTCCTTTTCAAATTTCAAATCCGTTATTGAAAGTTTTTTCTTCATTTCAATAAATTCCTCAAATCCAAAAGGTCCTTCTGGTTTTTCTTTGTATTTGTTTTCAAGTTTTTTGATTATCCAATAATTTAACCGCTTTTTTGCGTTTGTCTCTTGAGCTATTATGTATTCCTTATTGCTTCCAATACTTTTAACACAATCCAAAAGTACAATTCCGTCATTGGTGAGTGATAAGCACCCAGGTTCTCCAGGGTTAGAGGATAAAATATAATCTCCATCCTTCCAATAAGCTGGGTCAAATAAATCAAAACAACTTGTTAATAATATACAGATCGCTAAAAGTGAATAAATCTTTTTCATTTCTAAATATCAATTTTTGAGAGAATGTTGGTTAATGAATGCCAACGTGTTTGTACAAGATTAATTGCTGTGTTTGAGCCATAAACTTAGTAAATAATAACTGACAAATAAAATCTACGAGGATTTTCGTAATTAGGCAATAAGCAAGCAATTAATTTTGTACGGTGTTGTATGTAGGCTTTTTTCAGTATTTATTATTTCGCCATTTGTGTTATTTCATAAATCCATCCATTTTCAAGATTTTCAACAAACTTTCTTTTTTCACTACCAAACTTATATGATTGATTTTTAATTTCTTTTTTAGCGATAATTATTCTGTGTATTTCAATAGTTCTATATCTGGAATATCTTTCTGAAAGTGTTTTTCTGTCAAACTTATCAATTTCAATTATTATTGAATCCTTATCTATGAATCTTAAGCCTCTAAAATCTCTATCCTCAACTAATTTTTTAAAGCAATCATTTTTCCATTGAAAAGGTAAAATATTTTTAATTTCATTTAAGTTTATTAATCTATAATCTTGGTTAACTTTTATCGGATCAAATTTTCCTTGAATTTTAGAATATTTAATTTCAGTTATTTTGTTCCTCAAATTCTCACTCAAATTAATTTCCTGAATTAGCTTATTATAACATCTAATATTTTCTTTCGTAGACTTTACTTGATATTCATTTGGATTCAAGTTACTACAGCTAATAAATATTGTTGCTAATATTAAATAAACATTCAGATTCTTTTTCATATGGTTTAGACGCTTACATACAACCATTGTTGTATTTTGGTAATTTATTTCTTCTCTAATATTATATCTTAGAAGTGTTCATAAACCATCAATCCACCAACAACTATCAACATTATTGCTGTAAGATCAAGTCGTAAATCTGTAGCCATATTATCGTCTTTATTTGGTTTATAAGTATTGATTCTATAAAACAGATATAAGCCTCCTGCGAGAATCATAAGTATTCCTATTATTAAATAATTCTTATCCATTTTATAAGCTTACATACAACGTGTTTGTACAAGATTAGTTGCTGTGGTTAAGCAATAAAATCACTAAATAATTAATGACAAAGAAAATCCGCGAGGATTTTCGTATGTAAGCGAAAAGCAAGCAATTAATTTTGTACGGTGTTGGCATTTCGTTTAATTCCATTTTGTTCTTAATTCTTCTCCAATTTTTAAATCCATTTTATTTTGAAATGTATGGTCGTAAATTTTTATAAAACTTTTATTTTCTAAAACTGAATCAATTGTAAAAAGATTATATTCATTTCTTCTTTTAAAATCCAAAAACTTTCTAATTTTTTGTTTTTTACCCTTGTCAATTTCAACTAACCAATATTCGTAGTCTTCTTTTTCAATAATTTCTACTTTCTTCTTAAATCCAACTATTTTAGCTTTAATTGGTTCTTGCAGAAATAAGTCTCTCCATTTTGTTGGAACTTGATTTAAATTAAGTTTTTCATTCATTTTGACACTATCTGCTCTCCTTCTCAAGTACATTCCACTATTTTTTGGTTCATAACCTGAGTTGTAATTGTCGGAAAATCTATCAAAATCATTAAGTTCTCTATAACTCCAGCCTTCTGTAATATTTTCGGACAAAAGATATTCAAAATTATTCCAATTAATTATTTTAAATTTATTGTTAAGTTTTAATGAATCTGGGACGGAATTAAGTTTTAAAAATTCACTCTTTTCACTAAAATCTATTGGAAGCTTTTCAAGTTCAATTCTCTTTTCATTAAGAATTAAATCTGATTTATCTCTCTTATAATCTCCAAAAATTTGCTTGATTTCTCCTCCTCCTGTGCAACCATAAACAAATTTTGTATGAATAAATTTTCCGTTATTTAGCAAATAAAGACTTCCTCCATTATTGAAACCTTTATAAGAGTATTTTAAAGTGTCTATTGTTTCATTAGAGTCAGAAAAATAAGTTCGGTTTTTACAACCAAATATTAGTGATATTAATAAAATTCTAAATAATATTTTCATTTTTTGTTAATGAATGCCAACGGTTTTGTGTAAGCGTCAGTAACGGGAAAGTACGCGAGTACTTTCCGCTGACGCACCTAATTTAGCAAAACGAGTTGAATTTCCGATTAGGAAATTCAGCCGTTATTGCGCTTACACGTTGTTGGCAATAGTATTTTATTCCGTTTTTATAAATTCAATTTTTTCGTCCATCGAATCGCTTTTTGCTCGAACTCTAATTTTATTTCCGTTCGTTTCTAAAATTTCTACAAATATTTTCTTTCCGATTACGCTACTGATATCTTTTGGGTGATTTAGAATCTTCTCATAAGTCATTACATATTCGCAATCAGATTTCCATTCTATTTTCGTGTATATTTCAACCCCTGTTTCCGGATTGATTTCGATTTGCAAATTGTCAGTCCTCACAATTTGTTCAGGTCGATTTTTTTCTGCGTAAACAAATTTTCCAGTTTTAAAATCTGCACAATTTTTTTCTTGAGCGCAACTATTCAAAGTCAGATTTAGGATTAATATTAAAATCAGATTCCTCATATTTATTCTTTCGTTTTTGAAATCAACTTTTTCCCCTTTGTAATCCATATTATTGGACCAATTAATCCAATCATAACAGTTAGAATCCAAGTAGTTTTATCTCCTTTAAAATCTTTAGTTATTATTAGGTAAATTGCTCTGAAAGTAGTGATAACTGACCAAAAGCAAATTATTATTATTGAAAGTATTAAAATCGGATGCATTTCGTTTTCGATATTATTGCCAACGGTTTGGCTAAACTGCGTTTCAATGCAGTTTAGGTGGTGTTGTAGGTAGTTTTTATTCTTTTTCAGGCAATTTAATTTTAATCATTTCAGCTTTTCCAATCTTTCGAGATCCTTCATGTAACCACCATTTCTGTCCAATATTTAAATACTGCTCAATTGGTTGATGCGTCAAGAATCTTGCAGTCACATTTTGAGTTGTTCCTGGTTCTATCAAATTATTCTCACCGAATTGAAAGTCTCCTATAAATGTATATTTGAGAGTTCCATCCTCTTCATATTCAAAGACATGATTTGGTCGGTATCCATTTCCAATAGGAGTTTCCCGTCCACCTTCTTCTTTTGAGAATAGAGTTAATTTACATTCTACATGATATAGAGGAGGAGTTTCTTCCAAATCAAAGTCCGTGATACTCTTTTCCGTGTATTTGCTCCAAGCGAAATGGTCAAAGACTTTAGAATAGCCTTGGTCTAACCACTTCTTAAAAATCAACTTTCCATTGAAGTAGAGGTAGAATTCGTTATCGCCTTTTATTTCCTTCTTGATTATCATTTTAATTACCTACAACGTTGTTGTATATGGTTTGTTGCGTTTTAATTAAGCTAAAAGTAAGCAAATTATTAAACAATTTTGCGCCTGCGTATTTTACCGAAGGAAAAATGATGTAGCAATTAATTTTATACGGTGTTGTACACCGTTTTTTATTTAATTATTTCTCCTTTTGGAATTTTGAAAATCCAAACTGCTATTACTATTGTTAAGGAATATATTAATACCCAAATTGTTTGTTCTGACCATCGGGTTATAAATCCCTTATCAACTATGTAAAATGTAGTCCAAACTGAAAAAAAGGAATAAATTGATAATATTAACTTTTCTTTCCAATTGGTGAATTTGCTTTTTATGCTTTTTTTAATTAACCAAAAAATTATCATAGCTGGAATTGACAAAAGAAAGCCGACAATAATCATTACAAATATTATTTCATAAGAATTCAATATGCTGTTGAAACTAGAATCATTAATGATGGCACCTAAAACCAATCCTATCAGAAACGGTGAAATTATTATTGTAAACAACCAAACTTTGATAAGATACTTCATTTATACACTGTTTTCTAATCTTTAAATTTCCAGTAGTTAACTGTTACATTTAGTTCAACCCATTTAATTTTAAGAGAATCTTTGCTAACTTTCAAAATTACACCATTTTCATAATATTGACTTCCCTTTATTTTGATCAAATTTCCATCGAGTATAAATTCCGACGATTCAAAAAAATCTACTAGATAAAACTCGTTTTCTGTAATTCGAAAATCAGCATCTCCACCTTTTGTGGAATCCCAAATTCCGTATATTAAAGTTTTGTCAATCTTATTTTTTTGAAATTTAGACGTTATATTTTCAGATTTTTTTGATTCAGTTTTCTGTTTACAAGAAATCAATATTCCAAATATTATTGCTATGTAGATTGTTTTTCTCAAATGGTGTACAACGGTTTAGTGTATGATTTCGTTGCGTGTTTAAGCACTAAAGTTAGCAAATAAATCACAGATAGAAAGTCCGCGAGGACTTTCGTAAGTAGGCTAGAACTAGCAATAAATTATATACGGTGTTAGCGGCTGTGATTTTCGTTCCAGTCTAACAATGTAATTTTATTGTCCTTAATTATCATTACCGAAACTTCTCGGTCAATAGCAATTCCGTAAAAATCCATATTTATCAGCGTGTACTTTCCATATGTTTTTGTTATTGGGTCGTGAGTATATTTGTCATTATTGAATAAAGGATTTACGATTTGTATTTCCTTTCCGTCTATTTCTGCTAAAAATGTACTTTCATTAAAATGCGCAAGGAATAAACGTCTTTCTTTATTATTGAACGTAGAGAATAGTTGAATTCCGAAAAGGTCTAATTCTTTCGAGTATTCATTTGTTTTATCCTGATAGCCTAAACTTCCTCGTTCAATTTTAAGTTGATTTTTTTTCGCTTTAGTCAACTTTTTTGGGTCGTCAATTATTTTAATCTCCGATGTTCCCATCATATGACCTAAATGAGCAAGTATTTGGTACTTTCCATTTTTTTTGATTACCGTATTGGCACAAGTTGATTCCGTAAAATAAGTTTCTTTGCTTTGTCTGTCGAAAAAGTAAATAGTTCCTCCAAATTCACCACTACATTTTCGGTAAACAATAAACTTGTCATCAGATAATAAAATTGATTGTTCATTTACTGGGATTTTTATATCGGGACTTTCCCATTTTGCGCCATTCCATTGGTATAAACTGCTGAATAAAATTGATTTGGATTTAGCGTATAATTTTCCGTCTACAACCCAATGATATTTAAATTTTTTACTGTTTAGTTCGTTTTCGAGTTTTTTATTTCTTGAGTAGTCGTTTAGATTATGGCAAACAAATTTACCATTACCAAATAGTGAAATAAGATTATCATCGTAAATGACAGAAAATGATTTTGGAAAATTTATATAGTTGTCATCCCAATCGTCAAAGTCATCTGTATAATATGGGTTCTTAATTACTAGAGTATCTATTTTAAAGTAAATTGGGTTTTCACTAATCGAGATATTAAAGTCATTGTCTTTATATAAATACGGTAGGTTTAGAGTATCTTTTTTTTCGAAACCCCATTCAAAACCATAGTTTTTAAATTCCGTAATCAGTTTTTCAAATTCAACAACATTAGATGGATTTTGAGCACCAGCTGAAATCGAATATCCGAAAAATAATAATATGTACAGGTGTTTCTTCATCATTGCCGCTAACGGTTTTGTGTAAGATAAAGTTGCGTTGATTTATTAATAAAGTTAATAAATAAAACACGAACCAAGAAAATCCGCGAGGATTTTCGTAAGTAGGCTTTTACCAGCAATTTTTTTTACACGGTGTTGTAAAACGTTTTTATTTTTCCTTCGTTTTGTTTTTCGTTTCTTTTATTGTTTTATTCTCAATATTATAAAGTCCGTATTCAAATTCGGAATTATTTTCAGTCACAAAATTCAATAAGATTTCCTTATTTTCATTAACCCATTCATATTGTTTCACTTTTCGGTCACTTACTTTTGTTAGATTTTCTCCATTCAAATCCGAAACATAAACATAATGTTGGTCTCTATTATTAATTTCTCCGTCATTATTTGTGTCTTCTGTTGCTATATAAAAAGATAAACGAGAAAGTTTATTTACCATTTCCTTATTGTGAGATAAATAAGTATTTGATATAAACATACTTTTTATTGAAGCATCATTTTTCAATAATTTTCTAATTTGATTAAATTCTTTATCTAAAAAAATAATGTTGAAAGTGTTTTTTGGGACTTCATAAGGTAAATTAATTTCTTCTTCTAAAATTCCATATTTGTCATTCTCTTTTTTATATTCTGCAACTATATAATTTTCGGAATTCGGAATTCCAATTAAAGAACTCTGTTTTATTTCATATTTAGGACCTTTAATTTCTAAACTTTCCAAATTTGAATTTCCAGAATTATAAAAAGTATAATCATTGTATTTTTCAATCAAAACATATCCTAAAACGTAAATAATAAAAATTGGAATTAAAATTCCATTAATTATTAATAATATTCTTAAAAATCTACTTTTCATATTTTTGGTCAATGTTTTACAACGGAATTGTGTATGGTTAGTTGCGTGGTTAAGCAACTAATTTAGTAAACAAATACGAACCTGAGAAAATTCCGAAGGAATTTTCCAAATATTCACTTGCCAAAGCAATTAATTATACACGTTGTTGTGTGTAGGCTTTTTAGTTCGTACAACTATTGTATTCGCAGCCATATCTCCAATTCGTTTATTCTGTTTATTAGTCGCAGCGATTATCAATCCGATTAGAAATATATAATCTATAAATCCGAGAAAAAACCGACCGAATGCTTGTCCGATTCCAATTGGTTTAAATTCATTAGTTACTACTTTCAAGTCCAGAATTCGTTTCCCAATAGTTTGTCCCCAAACTCCTTCACTTATTGGCCAAAGAAATAATCCGCTACACATCCACGCAAATGCAGGAAATCCGTTAAAACTATATCCAATTCCATCTTCGTGAGGTGTTCCAAAAAATATTCCAATCACCATTCCAATTAGCCAGATAATTAAAAAGTCAATTAAAAATGCTCCGATTCGATATCGTTTTTTTGCAATTTCAAATTTATTATTTTTGGTTTCAGTCTGTTTTTCAATCGTAATATCTGTCATTCGGTATTTTTGTTCTTAAAATTCTCAAAAAAATCTCCGCTTTTCATTCCGCTTTTTTCCTTATTAAAGTACTGAAAATTTGAATTGAAGCACGCTTTTTGTTAGTCAGTTCAGCTTACACACAACGGTTTGGCTATGAGTAGTTGCTTGATTTAGCACTCAACTTTGGAAGTAAACACCAAGCTAAAAATTCGCGAGGATTTTCATAAGTAGGCGAGAACAAGCAATTACTTATAGCCATTGTTGTAACCAGTTTTTTTTAATTATTAAATACTAATCTTAAATCGTCCTTTTCAGATTTATTACCAGAAGAAGGTAAATTTAAAATAATTTCATTTTCGTTTATTTTAAGATTTGGATTAAAATTCAACCCTTTAATATCATTTTGTATTGGTGTAAATTTCGAGCCAACTTCGCTTTGGAATAAAAATCCAAAAACAATATCATAATCCCTTTGATTCGTTGAGCTTGGGCAACCTACATAATTGTCCATTTTATTCACGCTAAAAAATTCAATTCTTTTGTGAAATTCAGGTGAGTGTAAAATATAATAGTCAGCAAGTTCATTATTCCAATACTTGTCGATATGAAACACTTTTATTTTTTCGTTTAGTTTCCCATTTATGTATGAGTCAACTTCAATTGGTTTGCCGATAAATCTTGCAGAACCTAATG
>Ga0209193_1001217_pt1 | contig 13761 bp, 14 predicted proteins | sample COGITO_mtgs_1003_FD_185515 | JGI IMG/M metagenome (GOLD analysis project Ga0209193, IMG submission 185515) | Pelagic marine microbial communities from North Sea - COGITO_mtgs_100330 (SPAdes) (version 2) | ecosystem: Environmental > Aquatic > Marine > Epipelagic ... | reverse complement strand
GTGATATGCATTTTCGTGACATTAATAGATGTAGATACTTTGCTAATAGAATAAGTAAGCAACCTGCAGTTCCAGGTATTAAGAAAAGATATACTGGTATATGTAAACCAGTAACTTTAGATATTACAAACCCTAATGTAAGATTGTATCAATGAATATATTAGAGTATATATTATATAAATTAAAAGATATAGACTCTATGTATTATGAAGTACTTTGTTACATAATAATATTAACTTTAATTGTAGGAATATAAATGAATTTTTTAAAAACAATATTAAATATTAAAACATATTTAAGAAATAATAGGAGTAGATATATGGAATTAGTTTTACATGCTGTACTAACTGGTGTTATTGTAGGTTTAGTTTTAATAATATTTTAGGAATATAAATGGCACTAAATGAAAAGCAAGAAAAGTTTGCTCAAAACTACATCTTACATAGAAATGCGACTGAAGCTGCAAAGTCTGCAGGATACTCTTCAGAGTCTGCGTACAATCAAGGGTATAGATTGTTACAAAGTGATGAGGTTAAAGAAAGAATACACGAGCTTGAACAAGAGCTTGAAACAAATGTTGATGTTGTATCTGAATTAGAACAACAGTATACTTATGCTAAGAATAATGGTCATACTAATAGTGCTATTAAAGCTTTAGAATTATTATCTAGAGTACGTGGTGCTAAGAGTGAAAATAATATTGATATATCTGAGGAGGGTATTGAAGCTAATATAATAGAATGTTTAAAAATATTAGGTAAGAAAAAGGTAAATGAGCTTATAAAGAAATGTGATTTTACTTTGCCATTAAAACTAAATAAAGAACAGCACCAACAGCACCAAGAAAAAACAGAACAAGAACACCAAGAATAATATTTTCTATTCTTTTTGCTCGTAGTTTTTTAGCTTCTGCTATAGCTTCTTTTTTCTTTAATCTTATATCTGCTTGTATACGTATTACTTCATTCCAAGCACTAGGACCATGAGACAAATTAACAAAATTACGTAACTCCCTTTCCATCTGCTCTGCTTGTTTTTTAGCAGCAAACGTCTCCAAAGCTTCTTCCTCAACAGAACCAAACGACCTACCTTTACTTTTCTTATGTCCATCTTTAACATCTTGTATTGCACCCATCCACCTGCCTAAATCTTTAGACATACTTTCTACATCACGACCTACAGAAAATCCTTTCTTTATAGCATTGAAAGCAGTTGTTGCTGCTGCAATCGCTGTGATTGGGTCCATATATTACTCCTATTTGTAAGACCATATCCAAGGTCTTGGGCTTGTTACAGAACTCTTAGGCATAGTATCTAAATGTATAAACCTTTTTTCATGCACACCATTTTGTTTAACACCTATGCCTGTAAACCCTAGCTCTAATGCTATACGTACTATCTCAAATGCTTTATGTCCAGAACAAACAACATCTACAGCACAACCTTTTAAGTGTGCAGACCTAGTACTACCACCTATAGCTATATTATGTGATTCACTTCTATAACCAGAACTAATAGACATAGGTTGTTTTAATTTTTCTCTAACAGATACAAGCATATCCATAAACTTTTCATCCATGTTTACTTCACCTGTACCTTTACATCTTAATTCATCTTCTGAAAAATACTTCCATCTACTTTCCAATCTTTCCTCCATACTGTCTAGCTACAAAATTAGTACCATCACTTATTTTACCACCTTTTTTAAATGGTTGAAAGCTAGGTATTTTATTAGATTTTTTTCTTGCAGCTTTTATTTGTCTTTTAATATTATCTTCAGCACCCATTGTTTGTTGAGCCATATTTGCAATTTGTGTTCCTTGAGGAGTTTTCTTGTTTTCTTTTTTTGTTTTACTAAATTTTGTAAGAGGATTTGTTTTAGAACTAATTACTTTTACACTAGATTTTTTAACTTCTTTTTTCTTTTTATCATCTGCTCTATTTGTAGAATATTTTTTACCTTTAAAAGTAAATGTACCTCCTGCACCTTGTTTTTTTCTAGCTTCTGCAAAAGCTTCTCTAAAAGTTTGTTTTTTTACTGGAGCATATCCTCTTTTCATTGGACCACCTTTAGACATGTATTTAGTTTTCATTATATTATCCTTTTTGTTATTAGTTATTTATGTCTTCTTATCATATCGTCTATTTTGCTTTCGAGTCTATCAAATCTCTGCAGCAGTTGTTTTAAATCATCTTTAACATCTTCTTTAGAAGCATAGGTTACAGCTATGTTCTCTCTTGTTTCTGATAGTTCATCTTTAACTTTACTAATAGCAGCAGACGTAGAACGTATCCACCATAGAAAGCCACCTATTGCCATAGTTAATACTGCGTTCCATATCATATTCATATCTGCCATTAATTTTTCTCCTTTTTATAAATATCTAATGGTTGGTTATTATAACCATTATATATATTATATAAATTATTTTGAATAGGTTTTATTCTGTCTTGTTGTTTTGTTTTAATTGCTAGTTTACGTAAATTTTTTGTTAATGGTTTATCAGCTTTAAACAATCCTTTTTTAACTAAAGCTCTTATAAAATCAGGACTATAATTTTTTTTAAACAAACCACCTTGTGTTATTGCTGATATTATTTGATTATCTTTTAATCCTAATGCTCTTGCTCTATTAACTATTTGATACAAGTCTTGTGCTGCTCTATATTTAACTTCTTGACTATCATTATAAGTATTTAAAAATTTATCAGGATTTGTTCCTCTGTAATCGTTAAATAACTTTGTATATTCTTTTCCTACGTTTTTCATCTCATTACTTATTTTAGCAACAACAAAAGGTAATGATTTATTAATATCATATTCTTGAATAGTTAAACCAGTTAAATTAAATATTTCTTTATCTAATGGTTTATTAAATCCATATTTATTTTTACCATACATAGCTGACTCAGCTACTTTTCTTGCTGTAGTTAAAACACCAGGTTCAAAAGTTTCTAAAATTCTACCTCCTCTTTCAACTAAATTTAGTTCTTGTCCTTTTTCATTTCTTCCCATACCTGCTTCCATTAATGCTGCAGTAAGCATACTAAATCCAAAATTATCTATAAATTTTTTACCAACATCTTTATAAGAATTATCTAAAGCACGTAATGCATTTTCTTCTGATGTAAAATTATCTAGTATAGCAGCAAGAGGAGCTTTAAATAAAGTAAAAGGGTCAATATATCCAAAGTTTAAACGTAAACCTTTACCATTTTCAACATCACCTAAATAAATATATTCATTTCCTTTTGAATAAGTAGGATCAAAATATTCTATTGCTTGTTTTTTAGTTATATCAGTTCCAAAAATATAATCATTTAAACCAGATAACTCTGCACTACCATAAGTTAAACCACTTGAACCTGCTGTTGCTGCTGTAAAACCTGCTAATCTTTTTGCTCCTGCAGCACGTTGAGCCTGTCCTTTTAATTTACCAGTAGGTCTACCAAAATCATCTAAAGCTTCTTCTCCTAATCTCATTTGTTTAGAACCTTCAAAATAATCTTTAATACCATTTTTTAATACATTTTTACTAGTACGAATCATCTCTGTTTTAAAAGCAATAAAGTCTCCAAAAATAAATCTTCTAAGTCTTTTTACACCTTTAGCTGTTTCACCATAGTTGTGCATATTTTCTCTAATCATATTAGAAGCTTGTAAATCTAATCTTGTAATAGGAACTTCTTCGCCACCAACTCTAAATGTTTCTACAATATCATTAGGATTTAAATTTTTATCTAACAGTATTTGTCTTTGTCTATTTTTTTCATTTAAATAACCAAACCATTTCCAAAAGTTATCCATAGATTGATATGTCTTTAATGTTTTATCATTTAATTTTGCAAACTTTTTACCAAGTTCACCTTTAAAAAAATAATTATCAAAGTCTATATCTTTAGATAATTCAATAAAAGCTTGTGCTCTTGAATCACTATCGAGATATCCTAACTTAATACCTTTTTGTATTTCTTTTTCAAGCTCTGCTTTAGGTGTATCTCCTATAGCACGAAAAGCTTTTTTAGCTTGAAGTATTGCTCTAGGACTTGTATATCCATTTGCTAAAGCTAATAAAGAAGAACCTAAAAAGTTTCTAGCAATAGATACAGGACTATAAGCAGTCTTTGCTATTTGTGTAACAGCTTTAGCTATTAAAAATTTCTGATAAAATCCTCCTTGCATAGGAGCTATTTCATTACCATGAGCTAACATGTCTGCAAATTCTTGTGTAGTATATAAACCTTTTAAAGGATTATCTAATCCAGATATATTAGGTGCTTTAAGAGTATCTATTTCAGATACTTCTTGTGCAAATTGTCCTCTTGGAGCTTGACTTTGTATAATAGGAACATCTATATTAGGGTCTTCTGCAGCATCTTTAATTGATTTTGCAAAAGTATGTTGGTCCATTATTTGACCAAGTTTACTTATAGTTCTTGTATAATTATTTATAGGGTCTGTACTTTCTCCTAACAAAGCTTTAATTGCAGGGTCTATATCTTTTTTCTTTGTTAATGTTTTTAAAGCTTTTTTATAACCATCTCTAGCACCTTTAGAATTATTAATAACATTATCAATAGATTGTGAAAGATGTTCAAACACATCAACATCATTACCTGATGTTTTTAATATACTATTTATTACACCCTGAATTTTACCTTTATCTATGCTTTCATAATCATTTATAATTTTTTGGTCTACTTCATCTAATGCTGTTCCACCTCTATAATCAGCATCAGCTTTTTTTTCTAAAGCTTTATTATATTTATCATCTGTTTTTCTAAATTGACTTTGAAAAAAATCAAAAGCATTTTGTTTAGCATCATCTGAAGCTTTATATTTAGGATTATCAAAAAGCTCATAAGAACGATTTAAATAAAAAGCTAAATTTTCTAAAGGTTTTCCTTTACTATCTTTACTTCTACTTAATTCTATTTTAGATTTTAAATCACCTGAAACAGCACCACTATCTAATAAATCATTTTGTAAGTCATCTATACTTTGTCTTAACTCATCAACTGTATTAACTATATTATCAGATAAACCTTTTACATTCCAATTTTTACCTGCAAGTCCTTCATTAATTTGATTAGCAATATCAGGACTTACTCTACTAACTTTACCATAAGTTTTTTTTAAAACTTTTTCTAATTTAGCTACATTATTTGTTATAATTCTTTGTGTTCTTTTTCCTGCAGCAACTTTATCTCTATAAGCTTTACCTATAACATCTCCTAAACCTGCATCATTACTAAGTTCTTTTTGTAAAAAACTTTTAGGTGACATTAAACCATCTTTTATATATAATAGTTTTTGTTTAAATGTTCTTTTTCCTTCTGGTGTATATACTTCTACTTTTTTACGTATAGGTTTAGATGCTTTAAATACTCCTGGAATTTCTTCTGATACATCTACAAAGTTTTGTCTTAAAAATGTTTGTAAAGTTGCTTTTGATTTTTTAAAACCTTCCTTACCTTTTATAAATTTATTAATATTTATAAAAGTAGAACCATTATCTTCTGTAGAATCAGCTAATTGTCCAACAATTCTATTTAACTTAGCATATTTTCCTTCACTATTTTTAAGTGAAGATACCACATCTTGAGCATGTACTATATCATACCTATCAAATAAAGCATTAGGATTATATTGTTCTTTATATTTTCTACCTGTTAAATCTGCCATATTACCTTCTAAATCAAAAGCATCTACTTTTTCAACAGGAGTTTTAGATTTAATTTGTTCAATCTCTGTTATCTTTCCTGTTTTATTATCTACTTTTCCAGAACCATAAGATAAAATACTTTTAACAGGATTAGTTCCACTTCTTGCAGCTACTTCTGAAGCAACTGCATTAGTAACAGGTCCTGAAATAGTTCTTGTTTTTTGTTTTTGTTTAACTAAATCAAGTTCTTCACTATCATCAAATATTTTATTTATTTTTTTAGCTGCTGCTTGTGCTGTACTTCTTCCTAAATATTCAGAAAGTTTAACTCCACCAAAAGCTGCTCCACCACCTAATGCAGCACCTAGTCCTGTTGCTATAGCAGCTCTAAAAAAACTAATATCATCTTGTTTATCAAGGTCAACCATTGTATCTTGTCTAGCTAAATCTGCAGCACCTCCATATAAACCACCTTCAACAGCAAATATTGTTCCTTGATTTCTAGCAACTGTTTTAGCTGCAGCTTTTCTTGCAGCAATTCCTTTTAATCCTTTAGTTATTGTTGTTTTTCCTAAAGCATCTTTAACTGTACTTGTTGCAGCTCCTGCTTGTACTTTTTTTAATGCTTCTTTAAAAGAAAGTTTTGCTGCTGCAGTAACACCTTTTGAACCTAGTTGTTTAGCTATAGCACCTGCACCTAAACCTAGACCTAAACTAGCTACAAAAGTAGGGTCAGTAAGCATATGTCTAATTGCTCTTCCTGTTCCTCTCCAACTCATTGGTAATTCATCATATAAATCTATAGCATCACTCCATGCTTTCTTAGTAGCATCATCAAAAGAATCAGCTCTAGCAGCAGTTTTAATTGTATTAGTTAAATCATATTCAAAAGCTGCCCTACGATTTAATAACCATTTAGCTACTGCAGAGTCAGGACCTTTAAATTCTTTACCTTCATCATTCTTATATATTTGTTTAGCTGCTTTTATCCAACGAGCATTTGATAATAATTTTTCATTTGTAAGTTCATCTTGTTTATCTAATACTTCTTGTTGTGAAACAGGTTGCTCAGTAGTCTTTGAAATATTATCAAATATTCCTGGAGCAAAAGGTTGAAAAAATTCTGGTGTTGGTCCAAAATCTATATCTTTATACTCAGATTTAGGTTGTGGTTGAATAGGTTGAGTTGCAAATACAGGACTACCACCAGAAAAATCAATATCTTTATAAGAATTTTTTGACATTTATTTTAATATTTTATTTATTATTCTAGTTTCAACACCAGGATATGCTTTTTTAAATCTTTTAATATTTGCTTCACTTGGATTTTCTATTAAAAGTTGTACTTTATCTGGAGGAACATTAGCTAATGCTCTAGCACCATATGTATCTATTTTAAATTGTTTTTGATAATTTACTACTGTATCACGATATTGATTTAATCTTTCTCTATCTTTTTTAGTTACTGGTCTAGCAATACCATCTACATCTTCCATTAAATACTGACCATTTTCTTCATTAAATGTCATTCCTAAATCAGTAGCTAATGCTTTCTTTATAGTTTCTAAATCTGAACCACCAACTTCACCATCTTTTTCTATTTCTCTATCTATTTTTCCAAGTTCTAATTTATAATTTAATCCAAATCTTCTCTTATCTTCTCTTGCTGATGCTGCTGCTGATGCTCTATCAAATTCACGTTTCTCTGCTGTAAGTTTTCTTTGGTCTTCATCTAACTCTCTTTTAGCTTTATCTTTAACTTGTTCATACTCAAATTGTGCTACATCCATCTTACCTTCTCTAAGTGCTTTATCAATATCTTTTCTTTCTTTTCTAAACTTATCACTTGTTCCTACAAAAGCATCAACATTATCACCTGCAGTTCCTATAGCTTTTTGTAATATATTACCTTGACCACCTTTAGTAGCAAACTGTGCAAATGCTTTAGCCATATTAGCCATCTGTGCTCTATATTCAGAATCTTTAGATTCAGCTTTTTCTGTTTTTGCTGTTGCTTCTCTATTTTTTAATAAACTTAAAATACCTTTTTCTTTATTCGTTATATCCATTTCTCTTTTTTGATAAGGAGTTAGAGTAGGTCCTTGTTTAGGTCCTTGTTCAGGTCCTTGTTCAGGTCCTTGTTCAGGTCCTTGTTCAGATTTATCTTTTTTTATTTTTTGGTTTTCATCATAGTCTCTAGGTTTAGGTTTTAAACCTTTTTTTATACCTTGTACATCTCTTGTTATATTAGATTCTAAATTAGGAATAAACTTTCCTCCTTGAGGATTTCTTAAAAAAGGTTTCATTTTATCTTTACTTTTTTCTAAATCTTTAAATCTTTGTTCAGGTGAAACAGAATCAGAAAGAGAAGCAGGAATAATTCCCATAGTTCCCATAATAGGACTAGTATCTCCTAAAATTTTTTTATATTCATCAGCAGCTTCTTCTCCTGAAAAAATATTTCTTTTAAAAAAATCAGAAGCTCTTTGTCCTAATGTTCTTTTACCTGTTCCATCTTGTGCTTGTATAACAGGATAATTATCAGGTAAAACATCAGCTATACCACCACCTTCTTTTTTACCCATTAAACCTATAGCAGCTAATGGATTTTGTCCTGTAAAAGCTCCATATAATCCTGCAGCAGTACCTGCACCACCTATTAATGTTTGTCCTAATGAAGGAGGTGGAGGAGCAGGAGGTGCATATTGTGTTGAACCTAATGGTGCACCTGTTACGACTGCTTGATACTTACTCATTGCATCATAAGGTTCTTGTTTTTCTAATTGAAATTGTCTATAAGCTTCATCAAGTGCAGTCTGTGCTTGTCTTTGTTTTGTTTCCCCAACAGTTTGTTGAGCACCTAATTCTTTTAATTGATTAGATAAAGCAGCAGGAGCTAGATTAGCTAACTGTGTAGCACCTTGTCCTTGTCTAAGTCTTTCAGCTTCTAATGCTGCTCTTGCATCTTTAAATGCTGCAGCACTACCTTTAGCTTGTATATCACCTAACATTCTTTGTTGGTCTCCTAGAGCTTGTGCTTCTAATAATGTACCTCTAGTACCACCAAATGAACCTTGAGCTACTTGTGCTGCTCTTAGTTTAGGTAATACATTTTGTTCAAAAGCTTTTTGTGATTCTCTTTTTTCTATGTCAGTTACAGCTTGTTGATAAGGAGACATAGCTTCTTGTAGTTGTTCTCCTGTAATAGCTCCTGCAGCATCTCTTGTCATTTGTTCTGCTTCAGCAAACTTAGGTGCTACTTGTCCTTGTAGTCCTGCTATACCTGCAAAGGTTGCTTCTTGCTCTGGAGTATATTGAGCAATGGTTGGACCTTCATAAGGTTTATAACCTTCATCTACTCTTTTATTATAAAGAGCCTGTGCCTTACTTAATATATCTGTATAATAAGGTGCTAATTGTTTTGGTATTTCTGTTGTTGTTATTGCTTGAGGAGAACCTACAGGAGTAGCTCCTTGACCTCCTAATATTGAAGAAAATAAACTCATACTATACTCCTTGTGCCATTGGTCTTAACGCAGACAATCCATTTATTTCATTAGGTTGTTGTGTTGAACCATATGCTTTTTTTCTAACTTGTTTTATTGTATTATCCATAACTCTTGCACCTTCTGCAGGATTACCATTACCTAATGCTGCCATTGTATAACTATCAACTACATACTCACTAGGACTAACAGCTAATGTTCCTACTTGTTCTCTTCCTTCTTTAATAGGCATGTAAACATTATCTTCCATACCACCACCTTGACCAGGAACCATACCACTAAATTCACCACCTTGTGCTAATTTTATTAAACCACCTTCTTTAGCTTTTAAATTACCTACTCCTATACCACCACCAACACTTTGTATAGTATTAAGTAATTGTTCAGGACTTGCTCCTTGAAAATCTGAATCATTAGCAGGTGCAAAAGAAGTTCTAGCTAAAAATTGATTACGACCTCCACCTAATGCTCTAGATAATATATCTGCTGCACTTAAATTACTAATAACACCACTTGAATCTCTTATAACTCTTTGTGTTCCAAAGCCACTAGGATAAGATACTGAATAACCTGCGTTTGCTAATTGTTGGTCTTCTGCAGCTTGTTCTGCTGCTTGTTGTGCATTACTTGCATCTACCATTGAAGAACCTATATCTGCAGTTAATACATCTTTACCTAAATTCATTAAGGCACCTTTATCAAAACTACCTAGTCCACTATATCTATCTTTAAGTCCAGTTACTACTGCATCTTTAGCATTACCTAAACCTGTTGCAGCTTTACTAAAAGCTGAACCACCAGTATTAGCTGTTGGTGCTCCTGCCATTGGTTGAGCTGCTATTGGTTGAGGTTGAAAGTTACTTGCATTTCCTATATTACTTGCAACATTAGGACTAAGTGGTTGTCCATAAGAACTAGAGGTTGTTATTGGTCCTTGTGAAATAGCTTCATTAACAACATTTGATGTTCCTCCTGGATATGCAGCACTTGCTACATTATCTGAAGTTACTCCTTCTAATTTACTTAACGCACTTTCTCCAGTATTAATATTATCTAAACTTTTAAAAGAACTACTACCAGGACCTTCTACTAAACCTGCCTTTGCCTGTTCTGCAATTGTTTGATAGTTTGCATCTGTTAATGGAGTTTTACCACTTACAAATGATTTACCTGCCATCTTATTACCTATACCTTTTGTAAGACCTGCAGTAGCACCAGTTATTAATGCAGCTTTTGCAGAATCTTTAAAGTTTCTACCTGCTACTAAGTTACCTGCTAAAGAACCAAGACCTGATGTTAATGCAGCAGCTCCTATAGAACTACCACCTAAGAAACCTGCTAGTCCTGTTCCTGCAGCTCCTGCAGCTCCTACTGTACCCATACCTGCTGCTGCAGCTAAATGAGGTAAAGCATATGGAGCAGCTATAGCTAATGCAATAGGTGCTATTGTTTTAAATGCTTTTGAACCTGCAACTCTTTTTACACCTCTAATTATACCTCTTGGTATACTTGTAAGTTTTCTAAATGCTTTTCTTAAACTAAAAGCTTCTGGTAAACCAGTAATAGGATTATAAGTAATAGTACCTAAAGAAGCAAGCCCTTCCAATTCTTCAGGATTCATATGTACTAATAAATTATCACCTTCTCTACCTAATGATGCTAAACCTTTAGCAGCTTCTTGTAACTCAGCTACTTCACTTTCATATTGCTGTATTTCTTCAGGTGCTAAATTTTGTAATTGTTCTTGTGCTATTGCAGATGTATTTTGTCTTTGAGCCATTTCTTGTTGCATCTCTGGAGACATTTCAGGTTGTTGTTGCATCATCTGTTCTTGCATCATAGCTTGTTCCATTCCACCACCTTCTTGCATAGGAACAGTTACTTGAGGTAACATGTTTAAACCACTTGTCATAGGTTGTGGTTGTCTTTGTGATTGCATATATTGCATTGCATTAAGGGTATCATTATAATCTGGACTTGATATATCATTTCCAAATTGTTGAAAATCTTGCAAGGTTGCAGATTGTGGAAGGGCATTAGGATTCATCATTTTTTTATTCCTCTTGGATTCATATAGTTAGATTGTGGTTTTGTATTGTCTGCTATAAAGTTACTACTATTATACACTATTTTTTGAGAGTTAGCTATAGGTTCTACCTTTTGTTGTAAAGAAAAATGGTTAGGTAATACAGCTTTACCTGTATTTAAATTACCTAAAAAGGTACTACCATAAACATAATCAAAGTATTTTTTATCAGTCATTAATTATCTCTAGTATTTTTTCTCTTTGTTTTAAAATTTCTTTTTGTTGTAGCATAATTTGTTCTTTTTGTTTTAATATATATTCTTTACTTACAATATTATCTTCTTCTTGTATTACTTTATCTTTAGGAAATATAATAATATTATCAGTCATTAATTTAAATCATGCCATGATGTTTCAGAAGCTAAACTTACATATCCTTTAAACTTACCAGTTGATGCTGAATAAGCTATATCACCTGCTTGTGGATTTGTAATATTAGTAACAGTAGTAACTGTAAATATTTTTGTTGATGGTCTACTATCTACTTGTACATCTCTAGTATTTAATTCATTAATTAAAGTAGAACCCCATTTTTCCATTAATATATATAGCTGTCTTAATTCTTCATTCTCTTGCATTTGATAACCATATAACTTAGGTATAAGTGGATACTGTTGTGCCATTATCTTTTACCATCTGGTTGTATAGCTAAACGAATTGACCCCCATCTCCAACTCGTATTAGCTGAATTACAAGATACTCTTACTCTCCCTTGCCTTCCTCTTGCTCTCATATCTATCTTAACTGTATTATTACTTACTGTATGTGGTGGTGCAGGTTTTTCTGTTTCAGTAGAACTTTCAGGAAAGTCTTTTGTTTTAATTGAAAAAGTTAATGCACCATCATTAATTGTAAAGTCAGGTATTACTCTAGATAAAAACATAATATCATTTCCATCTGCCATATCAAAATCTGCTGATTCTATAAATGAAGACATTGGTTGTCCACTTTCTGTATATAAACCATCAGGTTCATTGTTATATAAATTATTACCTGCTACTGTTACACCTGTTGTTATTGTATTTCCAAATACTGTTTTATCTGCAAAGGTTGTAAAGATACTAGAACCATATGTCCAGTAACCTTCATTAGGTGAATAGATAACATAACTATCACATTCATCAGAACCTGTAGAAGGATACAACCAAATAACTTCTTTAAACTCAGAATTAATTCCACAGAATATTTTATCTTTTTGGTCTTGGTTTAATCTATCAAATATAAATCTTCTTACAGTACAATCTAAATTTTTAACTTGACCATCAAACATATAAAAGTTATCATGCCCCATCCATACTGTTGTACCATCATAATCAACTGCAGCATGTGGAGCTATTAATCCACAGTTACTACCTAGTTGATTAAAACTAAATGTAAAAGGTGGTCCAACAAAAGTCATAGTCCATAGTGAATTATCTGTCCATATGTTAATAGCATTTCTACTTCTTACTCCACCTATTATTTGTGTACCATCTGTTAATACATTTTCTCCTGCTGTAGAACTTAATGAAGGAACCCAGTTAGTTAAGTCTTCTTGATTAGACCATTTAACTAACATAGGTTCAAAGGTTCCATTAGGGTCTGCAGTTGTGTTAAATTGATTTGCTCCTAAACAAACTAAGTGTCTATCATTAGGAGAAACTATAACAGAGTTTACAGTTGTTGGTGTTGAGTTAGTAGCACCAGAAACTAAAGCAGCTCTAGTAGGACTTGTTGATGCATCTGTATCAAAAAGATAAATAGAACTACCTCTTCTATTTGCTACAATATCTTCACCAAAGTTATCTAAACTCCATTGTGTTATCTGACTAGCAAAATCACTAGCACCTACTGATGTAGGTCTATTCCATGCTCTTCCTCCTGCAACACTTACACCTGCATTATAAGAACCTGCACCATAACCTACATCTGTTACAGCATTATCTACACCACTAGCTAATAAGTAATGTATTGTTCCACCACCTGTAGATGATTGAGCAGCACTAGATGTAGTAGCTACTGATAAAGCAAATGTATTTGCATTAATAACACTTACAGGATATGTTGTTGTTCCTAATAATATATTACCACCAATGGTAGTAGAACTTGTAAAGAAAACAAAATCACCTGTTGCTCTACCATGTGCTGTTGCTGATACTGTTACTGTATTAGAACTAATAGCACAAGTAAAAGCACTAGCTAATGTTGTACTTGCAGATACAGGAGTAATATCAAATATCTGGTCACCATTATGTTCATATAACATTTGAGCAGTACCAAAAGCTGCTCTCTTAAATTGATTATTATCTGACCATGTAATTAAATCTCTTGCTGCACCATTAAATGTAGCAGATACTTTTGTTTCATAACCACCTATATTCTCTGGTTTACCTGCTCTGAAACGTACTTTATCAACATCATACCATGCACCTTTTTCTGCATACTGTGTTGATTCTCTGTAGATTCCAGGCTTGAAATCCATCTTTACTAATTTAGAACTTGTTGACATTTAAATCCTAATCAAA
>Ga0209193_1001216_pt1 | contig 13766 bp, 22 predicted proteins | sample COGITO_mtgs_1003_FD_185515 | JGI IMG/M metagenome (GOLD analysis project Ga0209193, IMG submission 185515) | Pelagic marine microbial communities from North Sea - COGITO_mtgs_100330 (SPAdes) (version 2) | ecosystem: Environmental > Aquatic > Marine > Epipelagic ... | reverse complement strand
CATCTCTCAAATGCCGTTGGTGCGGGTGGGTTACTACTGTCCAGTTTCTTGCTTCTGGTAAAAGAGCAAGTGGCGTGCATGGCAAGACCTTATGAGGAGAGTTGCATAAACTCTCCTTTTCTAGTATAATATATACTAGGAGTTTAGATATTTTATGTCTGATTATAAGAAGACTGTACTTGTTCTTGGTGCAGGTGGATTTATTGGAAGTCACATGGTGAAGAAACTCCGTTCTGAAGGATACTGGGTTCGGGGAGTTGATCTTAAACATCCTGAATATTCAGCATCTCATGCGAATGAGTTTATTGTTGGTGATTTGAGAGACACTCGTTTTGTTTCTAGATGTGTTCGTTTTACTGGATACCTTGGCAACTTCTACAAAGATATTGTAGATAAGTTTGCCGAACCTTTTGATGAAATCTATCAGTTTGCTGCTGATATGGGTGGTGCTGGTTTTGTTTTCACAGGTGAGAATGATGCAGACATCATGCACAACTCTGTATCTATCAATCTGAATGTTCTTGAGGAACAACGAAAACTGAATGAAATCACAGAACAAAATAAAACTAAAATCTTTTACTCTGGATCGGCATGTATGTATCCAGAGCATAATCAAATAGACCCTGATAATCCTGATTGCCGTGAAGAATCAGCATACCCTGCAGCACCGGACTCCGAGTATGGATGGGAGAAACTCTTTAGTGAGCGTCTCTACTTTGCTTACAATCGCAACCATGGCATCCCTGTTCGGGTTGCTAGGTATCATAATATTTTTGGACCAGAGGGCACCTGGGACGGTGGCAGAGAGAAGGCACCAGCTGCAATCTGCCGCAAAGTTGCTCAACTCCCGGAGTCAGGTGGACCTATCGAGGTGTGGGGAGATGGGTTACAAACTCGTTCCTTCTTGTACATTGATGAATGCATCGAAGCAACTCGAAGACTGATGGATAGTGACTTTATGGGCCCTGTGAACATTGGATCTGAAGAGATGGTTACTATTAATCAACTTGTAGAAATTGCTGCTGAAGTTGCAGAAAAAAAAGTTTCTAAAAATCATATTGATGGTCCTCTAGGTGTTCGTGGTCGTAACTCTAATAATGATTTGATTCGTGAAAAGTTGGATTGGGATTATCAGATAACACTTAAGGAAGGTATTCGTTACACATATTATTGGATCCGAGAGCAGATTGGAGAATGACTTATAAAGGAATTATATTGGCAGGTGGGAGTGGTACTAGATTATATCCTTCCACTTGTTCTGTATCAAAGCAATTACTGACAGTGTATGATAAACCTCTTATTTACTATCCATTAAGTACTCTAATGATCACTGGTATTAGGGATATTCTTATAATCACAACTCCCGAAAGTATAAATCAATTTAAAAAACTTCTTGGGGATGGATCTAAATGGGGCATATCTCTTAAATATGCCATACAAGAAAATCCAAATGGATTAGCTGAAGCATTTATTATTGGTAAAGAATTTATCGGTGAGGATAACGTTTGTTTGGTCCTTGGAGATAATGTTTTATATGGAAATTCACTTCAGAGTATTTTGAAGAGTTGTAAAAAAAATAATGGAGCAACTATTTTTTCTTATCCAGTGATAGATCCAGAACGATTCGGTATTGTGGAAACTGCTAATGGAAAAATTGTATCCATTGTAGAAAAACCAAAAGAACCAAAGTCAAACCGTGCTGTTATTGGGATTTATTTTTTTGATAACAAAGTAATTGAGTATGCTAAAAAAGTCAAACCTTCGTGGAGAAACGAACTAGAGATGAGTTCTATTCATAATGCATATCTTGATGAAGGTTCTTTGAGAGTTGAAGAGTTGAATAGAGGTGTAACTTGGATTGACGCTGGAACTGTTGATTCTTTATTGATGGCTTCTAACTTTATTTCTAATATTGAAAAAATGCAAACGTATAAAATTTCTTGTCCAGAAGAAATAAGTTTTAACAATGGTTGGATCAGTGAAGATGAATTAAGTAAACTTGCACAGGAACAAATTAAGAGTGGATATGGTGAGTATTTGAAACGTGTTTTGGAAGGATTATGATTAAAATTGATTTAGAAGGTGTTTATGTATTTGAAACATCAAAGTATAGAGATAATCGTGGAACATTCACCGTCCCATTTAATCTAAAAGAATTTAGGGAAAGAACTAATTTTTATGCGGATTTTGTTCAAGATAATCTTTCTACATCAAAGAAAGGTGTATTGAGAGGTCTTCATTATCAAGTCAAAAATCCTCAAGGTAAATTTGTAAAAGTTATCAAAGGATCAGTTCAGGATGTTATTGTTGATCTTCGACAACGATCTCCTACTTTTGGAAAATATTTTTCGATTATCTTGTCAAGTAAAAATAATCTTGCTCTATGGGTTCCTCCAGGTTTTGCTCATGGATTTTTATCTTTAAGTGAAGGTACTCAATTTTTTTATAAGGTTACTAATGATTATAGTCCAGAAAATGAAAGGTGTTTGTTTTGGAACGATCCTGAATTGAATATTGACTGGCAAATTGATGATCCAATTCTATCGGAAAAAGATGTTAATGGTAAAGTATTTAAGGAGTGTGAAAAGTATGGGTAATAAAGTATTATTTTTAGGTGGTAATGGATTTATTGGTAGGGAAGTATTGCCACTTATGAAGTTAAATGGATATGATGTTGATTATCCAAGTTCTAACGAATTAAATTTACTTGATGATGAAGGAACTAATTTATTTTTTGAAGATAAGTTTTATGATTCAGTAATTTTTTCTTCTATTGTGGGAAGAAAAACTCATTTAAAGTTTAACTCTGATGAATTATATAAAAATTTAGTTATGTTTGAAAATGTTTATAGACATAAAGATAAGTTTAATCATTTTGTAAACATTGATAGTGGTTTATCAATTCAAAAAAATTTCAAAAAATACTCATATGCTTTTTCAAAGTATTGCATTTCAAAAAGAATTGAGAATGATACAAATGCAATCAACTTACGAGTTTATGGATGTTTTGGACCTAGTGAAGAAAAACGCAGATTTTTTGTTGGAAATATTTTAAGATACATTAATAAAGAACCTATGAGTATTAATAAGAATATAATTCATGATTTTATTTCTTCTAAAGATTTGTTCAGTATAATTGACTGGAGTATAAAAAATAAAAATAATATCCCAAAAAATATTAATTGTGTCTATAATAAAAAATATAAACTTACTGATATATGTGATATAATTAATACTTTGGATGAGCACAAGGTTGATATAAGTATCAATAGTTTTGAATCTGGATTAGACTATTATTCTTTAGAGGGTAATATTCCAATAAAATGTGAAGGACTACATAACGGTATAGTTGACTGTTATCAAAGATTGATGGGAGAAACATGATTATGTCTGAAAAAATTATTGTAACGGGTGGATGTGGATTTATTGGAGGTCATTTTTTAGATTATATACATTCTAAAACTGATTCTGAAATAATTGTTTTAGATAAGTTGTCATATGCATCTAATATAAATGTCATTCCAAATAGTAGTCAATTTAAATTTGTTTGGTGTGACATTTCAAATGAATCCCATGTAAATTATATATTCAATGAATATAAACCAACAAAAGTATTTCATTTTGCTGCAGAGAGTCATGTTGATAATTCTATAAAAAATTATAAACCATTTTTAGAATCTAATGTTATTGGAACTATAAATCTTTTAAACGCTTCCTTAAAAGTTGATCTTGAAAAGTTTCATCATGTCTCTACTGATGAAGTTTATGGTTCATTAGAATATGATAGTGATGAATTATTCACTGAAGAAACTCAGATAGATCCCAGAAATCCTTATTCTGCTAGTAAAGCATCATCTGATCATTTCGTATCTACTTGGAATAATACTTATAAACTTCCATACCTAATTACTAGGTGTTCTAATAATTATGGACCTAATCAACATCATGAAAAATTAATACCTAGAGTTATTACCAATGCATTGAAAGGGAAAAAAACATATATGTATGGTGGAGGAAATCAAACCAGGGATTGGTTGCATGTAAAAGATCATTGCGCTGCTATATGGTTATTAGATGAATTAAAAGTCATTAATGATATTTTTAATATTGGTGGTGATTGTGAAAAAACAAATCTTAATGTTACAAAATCCATATTAGATATTATGAGTAAACCATATAATTTAATAGGAGTTAGTGGAGAGGAACAATCCTTAGATGATCCTTTCTATAAACCTTTAGAAGCTCCTTACTACAGACCTGGACAAGATAGTAGGTATGGAACGGATCATTCTAAACTCACTAATCTCACTGGATGGAAACCATCAGTTAAATTTGAAAAAGGATTAAATGAAGTAGTTATGGAGTATATGAAAAAATGATAGATTATTTGACTGTTGTTTATAAAAATTATGATCTACTTAATCTTCAACTAGACAATTTTAAAAAAAGATTTTCTGATAACAGTTATAGATTAATCGTAGTAGATAATACTCCAGATATTGAAAAGAAAAAAATTGAAAGATCTGATGAGATTGACATTGTAGTTGAATTAGAATCTGTTCCTACATTTGATGGCATTTCTCATGGAAGAGCTATTGATGTTGGTCTTGATTACTGTGAATCTGATATTGTTTGTCTTTTTGATTCAGACTTTTTCTTTCTTCATCCGGATATTGATGAGTATGCTAAGAAAAAGTTTGAAGAAGGATATTCTGCTGTTGGATGTAGTTGGGATGATGGTGATGGAACAAGACCTTGGGTTCAGAGATTCCCAGAAAAGTTTATCAATATTCCATGTGCATTCGGATCTTTTTATAATATAGATGTTGCAAAATCTGCTTCTTGGGTTATTACTCCACAGGAAGTAGAGCAGAATAAACCAGAAGGTTTCATTGAAGTCGGTTGGAGAATTCGTAAACATATCTTAGAGAATTCGATTAAAACTATTTCCTGGAAGACAAATTCTTCTGGATATGGTGATTGTATTTTTAGAGATGATTATGATACAATAATGGGAATCCATTATGTTGCTGGATCGCATAGGAGATGGAACCCTCAAACATATTCAGAAATTAGTAAAGTAATTAGTGAGGAATATTAATGAAGTCTGTAATTTGTCACTTTTATAATGAAGAGTATTTACTTCCATGGTGGTTAAATCACCATAAAAAATATTTTGATTATGGATTAATGATCAATTATGCTTCTACTGATAGGTCAGTAGAAATTATAAAAGAAATTTGTCCTGATTGGCAGGTGGTTGATTCTGTAAATCCTGAATTTGATGCAGCAGAATGTGATATTGAAATAGAATATTATGAAGAACAAATTCCTGGATGGAAGATTGTTCTCAATGTTACTGAATTTTTGGTTGGAAAATATTCTCTACTCACTGATGAGAAGTCACCAAAGAAAATTTTTATACCATCTTTTTATTTTGTTGACAAATCTGATAATACTGTAGTTGAATCTAACATACCTTTATATGAACAGTTGTCTAATGGAATAGATTTTGTAGATAATCCAATGATTAGAAAACTTAGATGTTTACATAATCATCAAATTAAATATGTTCCTGGAAGACATTTTTCAAACTTTGATGATGCTACAGATGATTTTGTAATTTTTAATTATGGATTCTCTCCAATGAATGAGGATTTGATTTCTAGAAAACTGCAAATTCAGGATAGAATTCCAGAGTCTGACAAGAGAAAGAATTGGGGATCTGAGCATCATGACAGCAATAGGGGATTGACTGCTGAAAAATTATATGATATACTTAATACTGTGTACAGACCACAATCTAAAGACTTGTCAGACAAAATGAAAAAATATCTGGAGATTATTGGATGAATACTTTATTATTACCATTATCAAATTTTAACGGTTCTGAGTTGGACAATCATCTTGAATATATACGTAAAACAAGAAATAATTCTAAACATTATATGACCCGATTTCGTGGTGAAATAAACTCTGAAATGCAGAAGTCGTGGTATAGCAATATTTCTAAAAAAATAAATCCTTATATCTTTATCGTTGAAGAACATGGAGTGGTATTTTATCCAGTTGGATATGGAACAATTAATATTGAAGGTGATTCTGCTATGGTGACAGGAGTTATTTCTCAATCCGAACGTGGAAAGGGTTTTGGTAGAAAGTTATTTTCTGCTTTAATAGAAGAATCAAAGAAGATGGCACAGAAGGTTTCCTTGGAAGTACTTGAAAATAATACTATTGGTATTAGTTTGTATGAATCTATAGGATTTATAGAAACAAATAGAGATCACGATGTTATCACAATGGAGTTGAAAAAATGATTCCCCAATTCAAAGTAAAGATGGCACTTGATGCTAAAGAAATTGTTGCAGAAGTTCTTGACTCTGGATTTATTGGCCAGGGTCCAAGAGTAGAAGAGTTTGAAGATATTCTTTGGAAAGAACTTGGTAGTTCTGTTAGACCAGTCACTGTTAATTCTTGTACTAGTGCTATTGATCTTGCATTAGATCTGATTGGAGTTGGACCTGGTGATGAAGTTATTTCAACTCCACAAACTTGTTTTGCCTCTCAGGTTGGAGCAATACATAAGGGTGCAACTATTCGTTGGGCTGATATTGATCCAATTACGGGTTGTATGGATTCAAATTCTATTGAAAGACTCATTACGGATAAGACAAAAGCAATCATTGCAGTGAACTGGGCTGGAAGATATTGTAATTTTACCTCTTTAAAATCCTTTGGTATTCCTGTAGTTGAAGATGCTGCACACTGCTGGGATGTTTTTAATGATAACACTTGTGAACGTGGTGATTATATTTGCTATAGTTTCCAGGCAATTAAATTTTTGACGACGGGTGATGGTGGTATTCTTATTCCACCTAAAGACAAGGAAGAAGATGCAAGACTCCTTCGTTGGTATGGACTTGATAGAACGAAAGGTCAAAGTTTTCGATGTACTCAGAATATCAAGGAGGCAGGGTTTAAATATCAAATGAATGATATTGCTGCTGCTATTGGTATTAAAAATATTCCTCACGCAAAAGAATCTGTCTTTGATCATAGGAAAAACTCCAAAATCTTTATTGATCGTATTCGTAATAATGATATTGTAATTCCAGAATGGGATGAAAATGGATCATACTGGATCTTCTCACTTCATGTAATAAATGGAAGGAGGAATGAGTTTCTGGAGTATATGAAGAACATCTCTATTACAGTAAGTCCAGTACACTATAGGAACGACGAATATGATTGTACTATTGAGTTTAGAGAGTTTGATCTTCCTGGAGTAAACCAATTCTCAGACACTCAAGTTTGCATTCCTAACGGTTGGTGGTTGACAGAAGATGAACTTGATTACATTGTGGAAAAAATAAATGAGTTTTGATGTAGACACAAGTAAGATGATGTGCTAAAATTTATTAAAAATTGTTATAAACTTATGGAGTATAAAAGATGATAAATTATGTTGTCTGTTGTTGGTTTGGACCTAGAGGAAGTAAGAAGTATAGTGCTTTAATTGAAGGTGATAAATTTTATTTTATCAATCAACACTTAGAGTTTCTGAATATCTATTCAAAAGGTGATATTGAAAAGGCGACTTTTGTTGTTAACTCTAGGCCAGATGAAGATACTGAAACTATAGAAAAATTTTTTTCTGAGGTTAAACTAGATAGTGGTATTAAAGTTGATTATCTGTTCCGCGACAATAAAGACAGTAATGGGTTGGTTAGAGGATCATATGGAGCCTGGAACGATGTAATGGTTAAAGATATCACTGCAGATACGAACATTGAAAAGTTCTTAATGTTTGAGGATGATTATATTCTTGTAAATGAAGATTGTGTTTATCCATATATTGAAAGATGTACAAAAGATAGTCCTCTTGTATGTTCATATGTGATGAAACCAAACCAATGGTGTATTGAACATCTATCACATGCTGGACTCGTATGTGTCGATAAAATGATTGCTAAAAAAATATATGATGAGCATAAAGAAGTTTTATATTTTGAACAACCAAATCCAAGTTTATCTGATTATTCCAATATTTGTAATGTTCAGGTGTATTGTCACAAGCACTTCACAAATAAAGGATATAAACTGGTCGATGTTCTTGATGAATACTCGACAGGATACTTATACTGCAATCAACCAGGATTTAGTGAAGAATTGTTAGTAGTGTTTGGAGATTCTCAGAACGCAACATTGGTTATTCCTATTGGATATAAGGATTATGAATATGAAGATCCTTATGCATTGATGCCTAACATCCACACCAGATAAATGAAAGTTTTATTTTTTGGCAATAAAAGTTGTCCATATTCTATGGGTGCTTATGATTTTCTTCAAAGATTAAATTTAGATATTATCGGAGTTTGGTCTGAAAAAAGAAAAGAAAAAATACCTGACGAAATTTATTCATGGAGTGGTGACTACATCTTCTCCTTTCAGAGTTACTTTGTAGTTCCAAAAAAAATATTGGATAGAGCAAAAATTTCAATTAATATTCATCCAGCATCTCCAGATTATCCTGGTAGTGGTGGACCTGCTTGGGCAATATATGATGAAGCAAAGTATTATGGATGTACTGCTCACATTATGAATGAGTGTATAGATAATGGTGCAATATTGAAGGTTAAGAGGTTTGATATCTTACCCACTGATACCATTACTTCTTTGTTGCATAGAGCAAAGTTAAATGCTATAATTTTATTTTATGAGATGGCCCAAGATCTTTTCATAAATGGAAAAACTGTTGATGAATTTCTTTTGGAAAATAATCATGAAGAATGGAATGGACTAGACAGAAAAATTCATCAAGTCAATAAAATGAGATTTATTGAATGTGATATTGATCTTGTAGAGTTTGAAAAAAGAGTTAAAGCATTTCACAGTACAGAATATCCGTTAAAACTAAAATTTCATGGAAGAAATTTTGTTCTTGAAGACAATTCACAATTTTGATATTTACTAATTTAATTCAATGACTTCTAAATTTAATTACCTAGTCTCTTTTTACTTTGGACCAAGAGGTAATGAAAACTACAATAAAAGGTTGAAAGATAACAAGTTTTTCTTTGCAGAAAAGCATATTGATTTTTTGAAAAATTATTCTAAAAATAATATTGAGAAAGTAATCTTTGTTGTTAATCTAACCCCGAGTGATAATCAAGAAGAGATTACAAACTTCTTTGCGGAGAATAGTTCTAAAATCTCTGATGATATTGAGTTTGATTTGATTTTCCGTGACAATTATGGATTTTCCTATGCAGCTTGGAATGAAGGAATCATTGAAGATTTACAAAAAGAAGATGGTGAAGCAGAGTACTACATGTGCTTGGAAGAAGACTATATGTTGAGAAATGATACCTCTATTCTTCCTATAATCGAAAGATGTAATGAAGTCACTTCTTATGTGGCTTGCTCTGCTGTTATTGATCACCCAGACTATCCAAACCATGCATCCTTCTCTGAAGGTATGTTCTATAAAGATTCTTGTAGAAAAGTGTATAAGGAGAAAGGAAATCCTTTTTACATCATCAATGGAAATAATGACTATCCACATGCTTGGAAAATTCAAGAAACTTTTTATAAGAATTTTTTAGACATGGGATATAAGATTACTGATTTTCTTGATGGTTACTCTTGTGATTTCTTATATACTGGATCTAATGAAGTTAAGACTTTTGGTGAGTCGGATACAGAGAAATTGATTGTACCAATTATGCCATGAATTTATTTTCAATTTGTATACCAACCTATGAGATGTCTGGGTACGGCCCAAAAATGCTTAGGGGATTATTAGACAATCTAAAATCTCAAACAATTCAAGATTTTGAAATTGTTATTTCCGATCAAAGTGAAGACTTGGAGACATATAAAGTATGTGAGGAATATCATGATGTTCACACCATAAAGTATATTAAAAATTTCTATGCTAATGGAAGATCTGCACATAATTTAAATACGTGTTTGGATTCTTCTACGGGAAAAATAATTAAAGTAATGTTTGAGGATGATTATTTTCTTGATAATGATTCATTGAAAAAGATTGCTGAAAAATATGATGAGGGTCACAAGTGGGTAATGAATTCATTTACTCATACTCAAGATGATAAAAACTTTTTCAATTACATCACTCCTACTCTTAATGATCATTTATTGGATGGGGTGAATACGATGGGCAATCCATCTAATCTCTCATTTCTTAGATCACATAAGCAATATTTTGATGAAGATCTGCTATACTTAGTTGATTGTGAATATTATTATCGTATGAATCTTTTGTATGGTTCACCCGGAGTGGTTGATGATACTCTTGTTGCCATTCGATATCATGAAAGTTCTGCAACTATGAATCCAGAATTTATCTCCAAAAAAGATGTGGAGATAAATTACTGTGCTAACAAGTACTATGACATTTTAGAATCATGACATTATCATTTAATCATCTTGGAAGACTTGGATTTCTTGCAAATCAAATGTTCCAATATGCAGCAATAAAAGGAATTGCTGCACACAATAAAATTGAATATATGATTCCTGTAGATGAAGAGATGCAATTATCTCAAGGATTTAAAATGACTAATGCTACTCAAAACAGAGGATTTTTAGGTAGCCTTAATCGTAGAGATGGTAGAGGAGCACCTATTGATTGTCCAATAGTAGCAGAATCTGGATTTGAGTTTGATGAATATCTTTTTAACAATCCACCAAAAGACGCATCTTTATATGGGTTTTTCCAATCTGAAAAATATTTTTTAAATATTTGGGATGAACTTCAGGAAGATTTTACTTTTCATGATGAAATTTTAGATCCTTGTCAAGAGTTTATTTCTGGTATAAGTGGTAAGGTTGTTTCGGTTCATATTAGAAGGGGTGACTATTTACAAAACTCTGCTAACCATCATAATCTTAGTGATGCTTGGTTTGAAGAAGCAGCATCTAAATTTCCTGATCATACAGTTTTAATATTCTCAGATGATATTTCCTGGTGTAAGGATCAGAAAATGTTTTCTGATGATAGATTTATGTTTTCTGAAACTGAAGATGGGAAGATAGTTACAAATGATGGGAGATGGGAAAGTTCTAATATGGATCATTGGTATGATTTATGTTTACAAACTCTTTGTACTGATAATATAATTTCTAATAGTACTTTTAGTTGGTGGGGTGCTTATTTAAACAAAAATCCAGATAAGAGAGTATTTGGACCAGATCCAAAAACAAAATGGTTTGGTCCAAATAATTCTCACCTAGATACAAAAGACTTATATCCTGAGCACTGGGAGATTTTATAATGGACAAAAATAAGTCACTTTATAAACTCAAAAAACTTCCTCCCATATATTATTTAAATCTGGATGATCAACCAGAGAGAAAAGAATATATGGAAGAGCAATTTAAATACTGGGAGATTGAGAATTATACTCGCATCTCTGCATATGATGGTAGGGACGGTAGAGACCTCGGAGACATTCTTAAAGGGAGATACCCTGATATGATGTCTTCTGGTGAGGTTGGATGCACCACATCTCATCTGAAAGCAATGGTAGAGTTTCTTAAGACAGATGCTCCATGTGCCTTAATGATGGAAGATGACTGTGATATCTCTACTGCATCGTATTGGCCTTTTGAATGGAAGAATTTTTATGCAAAAATTCCTTATGACTATGATGTAATTCAACTTGCTGTCATTAATCCAGCGTCAATTCACTTGAGAATGCATAAGAGATTTGTGAATGATTTCTCAACTGCATGTTATTTGATTACTCGTCGTCATGCACAAAAACTAATTGACCTTCATGTGAGAGGGGATAAGTATAAGATCGATAATGGAGTCAAACCGAGAGCAGTTGCCGATGATTTGATTTATAATTCTGGAAATACATTTTCTATTCCTCTATTCTTATATAAACTTGAACTTGGATCTTCAATTCATGCAGAACATATTGATGTTTTTCATAAGTCAAGCTACGAAGGTCTTTGGAATTTTTGGAAAACTCAGGCAGTTGATATTCAGGATTGGGATGCCATTTTTGATTACGATCCATATTTTAACCGATTACCTCCCATACAAGAAACAAAAGAGTAAGCATTTATACTGACTTCTCTTGACAAGACTTTATGTTTGCTATATAATACTGTAATGTTTCTTAACAAAACTCAAATGACTGTAACAACCGAAGACGGTGGACGCACAAACATGTGGGCTACCGAACCTCGCATGTACGTTGATCCATCCTATACTGAGACGTATGGTCTTGAGACATATGCAGAACGTGCAGAGAAACTTAATGGTCGCACGGCAATGATTGGATTTGCCGCGGCACTGGTTTCTTATGCTACGACTGGTAGTGTTTTCTTTTTCGGACTTTTCGGTTTCTGAGCACTTGACAATGTATCAAATCTTGTTTACAATGACTAGCATTGCCTTCTTTGTATTGTTGGCATATTCCGTAGAACAATTATCTGAAACTTACTAATGGACTTTAACGTTACCTTCCGTACTCCTGATGGTGTCGAAACAACTGTCACCTGTCAGGATGACCAATATCTTCTTGATGCTGCCGAGGAAGGTGGTATTGATATGAACTACTCTTGCCGTGCAGGAGCCTGTTCATCTTGTGCAGGTAAGATTGTATCAGGTACAGTAGACCAAAGTGATCAATCATTCTTGGATGACGATCAAATTGAAGAAGGATTTGTGCTCACTTGTGTTGCATATCCAACTTCTGATGTTATAATTGAAACTGAACAAGAAGAGAAACTCTACTGATGCACGGAAGTCTTGAACCAGAAGATCGAGTAATGGATGATCCATCTGTTTATGAACAAGTTTCTTCTCTTGCCCAAAAATATGGGTGGGAAGAAGGTGATAACATCGTAGTTGAAATGGCAGGAACTCAAGTTTCTGGTATCGATGTCGGTGAAGTCTATAACAAAAAATGGCAATCACCTATCGGCACTCGTAAGTATAACAAAGAAGCATTCATTGTTATCAAAAATCTTTCACGAGACCCATGGACTCCTTCTCAACCTATGGATAGAGAGCACAAACCTCAACATTCATATGAACCATACAAACCTGAAACAAAAATTGTAAAAAAAGATGCCTGACTTGATTGAACTTCTTACTTATTATGTAATCGGTGGTGCTCTCATCATCGGTCCTCCTGCAATCTTCCTTATTATTGCTATGATGGCGGCATTACAAAATACAAAAGGTCGTATGGTTGGATACAAAGACCACCAAATTTATGGCAATAGTTCCATCTATGATCCGGCACCAAAATTGCCAGTAGATCAAACTAAATTTTTCTTAGAACTAGATGCCTAATCCAAATCAACTCTATGATGATATGGAGAGATTAAATGCCCTATACGAAGAACTCTGCTGGGCACATGATGATGAATTAGTATTCACTCATGAAAATGGTAGAGTCATTATTTACAACAAAACACAGGAGAAAACAAATGAACGAAAGAGCAGAACGTATTAATGGTTGGGCAGCAATGATTGGTGTTATTGCCGCAATGGGATCATATGCAGTCAGTGGCCAACTAATTCCCGGAGTATGGTAAAATGATGTTATTAGCAACCTTTATGTTGGGTGCTTTTATAATTCATTCCGTATTTGCAGAAGACATTGATGATGACGATCATTTTGATGGTGGTATGTTGATACCAGCACAAAACCCAATTCAATAACAGACAAAAAAGACTTTACTCTATATACTGAGTAGAGTCTTTTTTATTATAT
>Ga0209193_1001213_pt1 | contig 13780 bp, 9 predicted proteins | sample COGITO_mtgs_1003_FD_185515 | JGI IMG/M metagenome (GOLD analysis project Ga0209193, IMG submission 185515) | Pelagic marine microbial communities from North Sea - COGITO_mtgs_100330 (SPAdes) (version 2) | ecosystem: Environmental > Aquatic > Marine > Epipelagic ... | reverse complement strand
AAAATCATGTGAGTTTCCCATCCCTTTTGAGCGGCCATTTCAAAGGCGATTCTTTGATTGGTTTCAAAGTCTTGCCTTAACTCAGCCTCTAAAATGCTAAGAGCCTGCAAATCATAATTTGCGGTAATTGCATGACGTTCAGCTAATGTTTGGCAATAAGCATTTGTAAAACAAAATAGGGTTGTTAAGCTACAAACAAGGATAGTGTTTTTCATAATTTTTTTCTTTTTACCAAAAATACTAAAAAGAAATTCTGACTCAGTAAGTCTTAGTGTTAAAACACAACGATTATAAGAAAATTATGATAATTTTAATATCCTTCTAGTTGTTTATTGGCGATCTTCTTTCCTAGCTCAACACCAAATTGATCATAACTATAAATATTTAACACAGCACCTTGAACAAATATTTTATGCTCATACATAGCAATTAAGGCACCTAAGCTCTCTGGGGATAGCTTGTTGATTTTCAATAGGTTTGAAGGCTTGTTTCCCTGAAATACTTTATATGGATTAGAAACATCTTCTCCATAAGTACCCATTAAAAGAGCTTCTGTTTGAGCAGAACAGTTTGCCATTAAAATATCTTGATGATTTTTTTTACCATGGAGAGATGTCTCACATAAAATAAAATCTGTAGGTATAAGTATAGTTCCTTGATGCAGCAACTGAATAAAAGCATGTTGTGCGTTGGTTCCTGTATTACCCCAAACAACAGGACCTGTTTGATAGGCTATAGTAACTCCATTTCTATCAACAGATTTACCATTACTCTCCATAGAGGCTTGCTGCAAATAATCTACAAACTTAGAAAGATATTGGGTGTAAGGTAAAACGGCTTCTGTTTCTGCTTTAAAAAAATTAGTATACCAAATAGATAACAGCCCTAAAATAACAGGTATGTTTTTAGAAAATTCAGACTCTTTAAAATGACAATCCATTTTATGAGCCCCTTTTAATAACTGTTCAAAATTAGTATACCCTATTGCGCAACAAGTTGAGAGCCCTACGGCGCTCCACAAAGAAAATCTTCCCCCTACCCAATTCCACATGGTAAATGTATGTTGTGGCAAAATACCAAAACTAGCTACTGCAGAAAGGTTTGTTGAAACCGCAACAAAATGTTGCTCAATTGCTTTTTCTCCAGATTTTTCTAAAAACCACTCACGTACAGTTGTGGCATTGGTAAGTGTTTCTTGTGTAGTAAAGGTTTTACTTACTATAATAAAAAGTGTTGTTTGTGGATCTAGTTTTTTTAGTATCTCACAAACATGATCTCCATCTACATTAGAAATATAATGTACATTAAGATGATTTTTATAATACGAAAGTGCTTCTGTAACCATTGCTGGGCCCAAATCACTTCCTCCTATTCCTATATTAACAATATCTGTTATAACTTTACCGGTATAGCCCTTATGTGTACCGTCAATAATAGCCTTGGAAAACTGCTTCATCTGAGCCAAGGTAGCCTCTACCTCAGGTTTTATTGCACTAAAATCTCTTAGTGCGGTATGCAATACCTGTCTGTTTTCTGTTTCATTAATAACAGCACCATTAAATTGAGCAGCAATGGCTTTATCTAATTTTGTCTCTTTAGCAAGTGCTACCAATAAATCTATGGTCTTAGAAGTAATCCTATTTTTTGAGAAATCTAATGAAACTAAATCTGTAGTAAGAGTCATATGCTCTTCTCTGTCTTTTTGATCAGAAAATAGTGTTTGCATTTTCACAGTTTCCATAGCCGTAAAATGTTCTTGTAGATTGCTCCACGACTTTGTAGTGGTAGGATTTATTTTAGGTAATGCCATATGGTATTTCTAGGTTGGTAGGTAACTAACGTAATTGTTAGGCTGTTATTTTAAGATATGCTTTCTGTAATACTCTATAAGCCCGTCGATAGGTCTTCTAATTATAGTGCCAAGAGTTAAATGGTAAGGTTGCATACAATCTCTTATAATATCTTCACTGAAATGTGCAATACTACCTATAAAATGGATTGGCACTTGCTGCGCTTCTTTGAAACACAACACTCTACATTCAATAAAGTTGTTAATTCCTTCACTTATTAGTTTATAAAAATAACCATTAATCTCAACAGCATTTTTTGGTCTTAATGCGCCAGGGTTAAATATAAATTCTGCAAAAGAGGCCAGGTACATATTTGGATTCTCTTGCTTGTACACATTGTATTTAATAACATCTGGGTTGAGATCAAATCTTCTAGCAAACTCGGCTTTTAAAACCGTGGGCATTTTATTGTAAAAATAATCTCGCAGCAAACGTTTCCCAAAATAATTACCACTTGCCTCGTCCATTAAGCTATATCCTAAAGATACTGCGCTAGGATGCACCTTGATGCCGTCAAAATAACTACTATTAGAACCAGTACCCAAAATACATACAATTCCAGGCGAGGTAGTTGCAGCATATACTGCAGCTATAGTGTCTTCCTGTACATCTACAACAGCCTTTGGAAATATCTTTTGTAAAACGCCTTTAAGTAATAATGAAGGTTTTTCTGTTCCACAGCCTGCACCGTAAAAATCTAGACGGGTTACAAGCTCATAATAAGGTTGTAAATCTAAATTACCTGCAACCCTTTTTAAAAGTTCATCTCCATGGACAACTGCAGGATTTAAACCCACAGTTCGTGTTTTTAAAACAATAGTCCCTTGGCTATCTAATAATATCCAATCACATTTTGTTGACCCTCCGTCTGTTATTAATAACATAATTTAAAGACTTGCTACGTGTGAAGCTAATTCAATTAATTTTGCAGAATATCCGTATTCATTATCATACCACGCAATCAATTTAAAAAAATGGTCATTTAACGCAATTCCTGCTCCAGCATCAAAGTTACTAGTATGTGTGCTACCAACAAAATCTTGAGACACCACGGCATCTTCTGTATAAGAAACTACACCTTTATAAGCCCCTATAGATGCATCTTTAAAAAGTTTTTTTATATCTTCATAGGTAGCCGCTTTTTTTGTTCTAACAGTTAAATCTACCACAGAAACGTCAACCGTTGGTACTCTAAAGGCCATTCCAGTGAGTTTTCCTGCAAGACTAGGAATCACTTTAGTTACAGCAACAGCTGCTCCAGTTGTAGAGGGTATAATGTTATTTACACCACTTCTACCCATTCGATAATTTTTAGCAGAAGGTTGATCTACAGTTGCTTGAGTTGCAGTTAAGGCATGAACTGTAGTCATAAGTCCTTCAACAATCTCTAAATTATCATCAATGATTTTAGCCAATGGAGCCAAACAGTTTGTTGTACAAGATGCGTTAGACACAATTGTATCTGTTGGTTTAACATCCATATGGTTTACCCCCATCACAAACATTGGTGCTGTTTTGGAGGGTGCAGATATAACTACCTTTTTAGCTCCTGCTTTAATGTGGGCGTCTGCAGTATTTAAATCTGTAAAGATTCCTGTACAATCTAGTACAATGGTAGCATCAACTTCGTCCCACTTTAAAAGCTCTGGATTACGCTCTGCACTCACCCTAACATGGTGTCCATCTACGACTAGATTTCCATTTTCAACAGCGACACTTCCGCTATAGGTCCCGTGAACTGAATCATATTTTAAAAGATAAGCAAGGTGATCTACATCAAGTAAATCATTTACCGCTACTACCTCTATATTTGGGTTTTGTGATGCGATTCTAAAAGCGATTCTACCAATACGGCCAAAACCGTTTATTGCAATTTTTGTTTTCATAAGTAAGTATTTCACACCAAAAGGTGTGTTTAATTTTAATTTTTATATGGATATTATATCTGCAACACGAATTAAATCTGTGTCAATTTTGTTTGAACCTTCTAAAGACTTTTCAAAGTCTATAGAGACTATTTTATTGTGTACCACACCAATCATGACATCACGTTTACCCGCTAGGAGCGCATCTACTGCTCCAACTCCTAGCCTACTGGCTAACACTCTATCGAAACAACTTGGTGAGCCTCCTCTTTGGATATGGCCTAAAACGGTAACTTTACACTCATACTCTTCTAGGTTTTGTTGTATGTAGGCTGCCAGACCGAAAATATTTTTTCCGATTTGATCACCCTCAGAAACTACAACAATACTACTAGACTTTCCTGATTTTTTACTTCTCTTTAAGGAAGCTAACAATCGTTCTTTTCCCATGTTTAATTCTGGGATTAATATTTCTTCTGCACCAGCTCCAATTCCAGCATTTAAAGCTATATCTCCAGCATCACGACCCATAACCTCTACTAAGAAGAGTCTGCTATGAGAGATTGCAGTATCTCTAATTTTATCAATGGCCTCTATGACTGTATTTAAGGCAGTGTCATAACCAATAGTATAATCTGTACCATTTATATCATTATCGATAGTACCAGGTATGCCAACTATAGGGAAATCAAATTCTTTGTTAAAAGTAATAGCGCCTGTAAAGGTACCATCACCTCCAATGGTTACAAGGGCGTCAATTCCTTGCTCCTTAAGATGACTATAAGCTTTCTCTCTTCCTATTTTTGTTCTAAACTCCTCAGATCTTGCAGATTTTAGAAAAGTACCACCTCTATTAATGATATTTTTTACAGAACGTGCATCTAAGGGTGTGAAATCCCCCTCTATCATACCTTGATATCCTCTATAAACACCAATACAAGTAACATTGTGATAAACACATGAGCGAACAACAGCTCTTATTGCTGCATTCATTCCTGGAGAATCACCTCCACTTGTGAGAACAGCTATTTTTTTTATTGAGTTTTTCATGGGTATAAATATAGTATCTTATTATGATATTATATAAAAAATCGTTGGTACTGTCTAAACAAATAAATCTTTTAAAAAAAATACTAGAAAATCAGTAGTATTATCTTGTAAAGAGTAAGCAAAAAAAAGCTTGCCTATTATACATAAACAAGCTTTTTAAAAAAAATTAACTGAATTATACTCTTTATTTCTTTATTACTTTTACTGTCTTAGATCCACTTTGAGTGGCAATGTTTGCAAGATACACTCCAGCTGTAAGGTTAGAGAAATCTACAACAAAATTTAATGTATCAGGCGTTTGGTTAATTACTTGTTGTCCTAAAACATTAAAAATAGAAACAGAACTAATAACCTCTTGAGAATTAATTGTAAAAGTAGAAGTTACTGGATTTGGGTATGTTGAAATGCTTGTAGCATCAAAATCATTAGTACCTAAAACTGTATCTACTATAACAACACTACCAAGGGCAGCTTCATCTGCTGGATTAGCGTTTAAACCTAGCACCTGATATCCGTACTGGATAGTTGTATCTTCTGGCTCAACGTTTGTATAAGTGATAGAAAAATCTTGACCCGCAACAAGTGGAGATGTTTCTAATTTTAGTACAGAAAAATCTGCATTAAACACTTTGATAAATGCAATTGCAACATAAGATGGATCTAGCGTGTTTGAAGCAACTCCTCCAGTAAATGTTAACTCGCTACCAATAAGATTTGTGTTGTTTTCTATAAAAGTATTCCCTTCAAATACTTTGTTTCCAAGACCTGTAGCTGCATCAATCCAAAATGGATCTCCTGGGTTATCTCCATAAGTATTAAAGTTTGGTTGTATAGTAACAGATCCTGCACCAGCGTCTACCACTGATTTTAGGTCTGCAACTCCCCATCCAGATCCAAAAACAAATGCTCCACCGTTGGCTACGGTTTCGAAAACGTTGGCGTATCCAAGGTATTCTGCACTTGCATCAGCAACTACTGTGTTTTGTGCATTGGTCATAAAGGCAGTACTCATAAGTACTGAAAATAAAATGTAAACTTTTTTCATAATAGATAATTTAATTAATAAAATTGATTGATTTTGATTTATTACAATTTCAAAAGGATCAAACCTTCCTCTTGAAAAATATTTTTTATTTTTTAATAAAGTTAAGGTTTTGAGTATTTCCGTCAAAAAATAAAACAGTTGCTATATAGCTTCCGGCTGTAAGACCAGATACATTAATAGAGCTTGTTGTATTATTAACAGAAGTAAAATAAACTCGTTGACCCAAAAGATTTAGTACTTGAATACTTGCTATTTCTTGTGATGCTTGTAATACCATTACAGATGTTGCAGGGTTTGGATACATTTTGATATTAACAAGGGTGTTTTCAGAAACTCCTAGTGGTTCTCCAAGCACTAGATTATCCCAATAGTAAACCTGATCTGCAGTATCTGTCATGTTAAAATTCATGAATATAGTTACAGACTGATAGGTTAACTGGCCCTCGTCAGTAAAATCAAAGGTTATGGTTTCCCAAGCATTTGTTGTAGAGGTTACAGCTGCTCTTTCAGAATTTACTCCAGATGCATTTTCTAATTTAAGTAGTACTGGTATATTTGGTAGTGGTGACCATACAGATAAACTAAAAACCTTATCTGTAGTAATGTCTATATTATTTACCGGAAAATTAACACCTGCAAATGCCGCATTTGATGGTACTGTGTTCTGTACAACGTTGGCAGAGGTATTAGCACCTGAAGCATCTGGATTAGCAATTGCTAGAGAAGAAGAACCATTAAAATCTGAAAATGCTGGAGCCTGCCCACTTTCAAGTGTAATAGGAAGCCCTATTGGATTAGCTACAGGAACACCAAAAGTGATATTGTCAAAATAAATAATATCATCTGCAGTTCTGTTAATAAAGTCTGGGAATACAATAATCTGGTCTAAACCTGTAGTTTCTCCAAGACCGATATACCCAGTAAAGTCTATGGTGATAAGTTCCCATTGATTTATTAAAGTGTTGGCTACTTTTATTTCTTGTTGAGCACCACCAGAGGGTGTCGCAAATTTGATACCAATGTCACTAATTTTGGTTTTATATACCATAATACTAACTAGTGCATTTTCGCTTGTTAGGTCAAAGGTTCCAATGTTGCCTCCGTGTTGACTTTCTAAACCAGCATAGGGTGCAGCTCCTGCATTAGTGTCTCTTGCAGTAAACTTTGCTACCATTGCAGATTGATTGATGCCTGAAGGGTCTGGATTTGCAACAAATTCAAGGGGTGGGTTGTCTGCATTTTCAAACACATTCCATCCCCAGTTTGCGCCTTGTCCTCCATCTTCAAAATCTATGGGTGCGTTTTGTGAAAAACCAACTGAGGTGATCAATAAAATTAAAATAGTAGTTATGATTCTCATATCTGTAAGTTGTTAATTGATTAGTGTTTATTTTGGTTATTATTATAATTTAAAATTTGTTTTGTTTTTAGTTTGAGAGTCTCCACCCACATACACTTCAAAATCCCCTTTTTCTACAAGCCAAATGCCTTGATTGTTGAAAAAACCAAGTTCTTGATCTGTAAGAGTAAAGGTGATTTCTTTGGTTTGCCCAGGTTCTAAAACAACCTGCTCAAATCCTTTTAATTCTCTAATGGGTCTAATAACACTTGCAAAGAGATCTCTTAGGTATAATTGTACGGTTTCTTTTCCTTCTCTTTTTCCAGTGTTGGTTACTTTTACTGAAACAGTAACTTGTTTGTCTTGGCTATAGGTATGAAACACCATTGGTTTTGAATAACTAAAAGTGGTGTAACTTAACCCAAAACCAAAAGGGTATTGAGGGGTGTTTTTTTGGTCTATATAGTGCGTCCAAAATACTTGACCAGGATTCACTGGAGAGGGACGTCCTGTGTTTTTATAATTATAATACAAAGGTAGCTGCCCTACACTTCTAGGAAAAGACATAGGAAGTTTACCACTTGGATTATAATCTCCATATAAAACTTGAGCCAATGCATTACCACTTTGAGTTCCTAAATGCCATCCTTCTAAAATTGTTGGTATGTTTTGGGCAGCCCAAGGAATTGTTAAAGGCCTACCGTTGCTTAACACTAAAACAATATTTTTATTAACAGCAAATATAGCCTCTAGAAGCTCTTGTTGAACACCCGGCAGACCCAAGTAAGCTCTACTTCTACCCTCTCCACTTTGCATTGCATGCTCACCAAGAGCCATAATCACAACATCAGATTTTTTGGCAAGCATTATAGCCTCTTTAAAACCAGAGGTGTCTGTGGTGTTAATTGTAAGCTCAGACACAAACCCCGTCTTTCCTATTACAACATCAGCTCCCTTGGCGTAGGTAATTGTATTGCCGCTGTAGGCCTGTAATCCCTCTAGCAGTGATACTGCTGAGTTAATGTCCGCGGCTAGCCTCCAGTTTCCAAGTGGGCTTGTTTTATCTGAGGCAAGTGCACCTATAACAGCTATCTTTTGTCCTTTTTTGGCCAGTGGTAAAACATTGTTTTGGTTTTTTAATAAAACAATAGATTTTTTGGCAAGATCAAGAACACTGCTTTGATTTTTTTCACTACCAATAACTGATGCCTCACGAGCTTCGTCACAGTATTTATAAGGGTCGTCAAAAAGACCTAATTCAAATTTAACTTTAATAATTCTTGAAGCTGCATCGTGTATGTAAGCTTCGTCTACTTTTCCTTGTTTAACAAGACTGGCTAATTCAGTAACATAAAGATGAGATTCCATGTCCATATCAGAGCCCGCATTTATGGCTAACTCTGCGGCGTGATTGTCATCTCTGGCGTATCCATGAGTGACCATCTCAGATATTGATCCCCAGTCTGATACTATAAAGCCATCAAAATTCCAGTTTTCTTTTAATACCGTGCGCTGCAGATAAGTGTCACCCGTTGCAGGAATTCCATTTAAATCATTAAAAGAATTCATAAATGTTTTTACACCAGCATCTTTGGCTGCCTTAAAGGGCGGCATAATAATACTGTTTAATGTAGCAGCACCAACATCTGCTGTATTGTAATCTCTTCCAGCTTCTACAAAACCGTAGGCTGCAAAATGTTTTGCACAGGCAGCTATAGTTGATGGGTCAGACAAGTCTGATCCTTGAAAACCAGATACTCTTGCTTTTGCAATTTTACTTCCTAAATAAGGATCTTCACCAGCACCCTCCATCACTCTTCCCCATCTAGCATCACGGGAAATATCTACCATAGGGGCAAATGTCCAGTTAATTCCTGCAGCAGAGGCCTCTTGTGCTGCTACTTGTGCAGATATTTTTATAGCCTCTAAATCCCAACTAGCTGCTTCGGCAAGTGGTATTGGGCTTATAGTTTTATATCCATGAATAACATCAAAACCAATAATAAGGGGTATGCCTAGTCTAGATTCTTCGATAGCAATTTTTTGAACCGCTTTTACATCCTTGACTCCGCTAACATTAAGCATAGAACCAACCCACCCTTTTTTTAGGTTTTCCATTTTGGTGGCAGCTTTACCATCTTTAGGAGCTGGACCCGTGAAATCCCAAAAGCCACTGTACTGGTTCATTTGACCTATTTTTTCTTCTAAGGTCATTTGATCTAATAGCTTTTCTACCTTTTGATCTACAGAAAGTGATTCATTCTGTAAAACACTGGTTTTAAAGCTAAGTAAGTCTATTTCTTTTTGTTTACAAGAAAATAATTGTAAAACCGCAAAGAAAAATAAGATGCGTACTGTAATTAATTTCATTTTTATTGGTAAACTCTTATGTAATCTACCTCCATGGTAGACGATACAAAATTTGGATCAACTTCACCTCCAAAGTCACCACCCATTGCAACATTCATAATAAGAAAGAAATCTTTATTAAAAGGAACTGCTGCACTGTTTGGGAATACATAAAATACGTTGCCATTTACAGCAAAACGTATATCTGCCTCACTCCAAGTAACTTCATAGGTGTTGAAATTATCTGCAACACCTGGTATTATAGTAGAGCTACCTATAGCATCAGCACCAGAATTTCCAGGAAAATGCAACGAAGATTTTATACGATCTTGTTCAATTCCACGATGTTCCATAATATCAATCTCACCAGCACCTGGCCAAGGGTTGGTTGGAAGGTCTGCACCAAGCATCCAAAGAGCTGGCCATGTACCATTACCTATTGGAAGTTTAGCACTTATTTCAACACGACCGTATTGAAATTCAAAATTATCTTGACTTCTAATACGACTAGAGGTGTACTGAGCACCAGAAAACTCCTCTGCTTTTGCTGTAATTACAAGATTACCGTTTTCTACCTTAATATTTTCTGGACGATCTGTGTAATACTGTAACTCATTGTTACCCCAACCACCACCTGCGCCAAGATCAAATTTCCAGTTTCCAGAACATACAGGACCATCTACATCAAACTCATCTGCCCAAACTAGTACATCAAAATTTCCAGAACCAGTATCACCAGTTAGCGTGGTCTCACAATCATCATCGCCACCACCGCCGGCACCACCAGAACCATCTTGAGGAACAAAGGTATGATACCACGCTAGTTCTGCTCCAGGTGGATCAAAAGGGTCTTGAATACCACGAACTATTAACTTGTCACTACTTAACTCTAAAATAGTATAAGACATTGCTCCAGACCAGTAGGATAACATACTGTTGGTTACAACTAGTTCTTGAACACCATTAGTATCTATAATAGAAAATGTTGTGTTTGTTGCTATTTGAGAATTAATATCTCTACACTCATCAGCAAACTCACCAGGGGTAGCATCAGGGAAAAATCTTTTCACCTCTGCCCAATTAATAAATGAAGCTTCTGTTGTTTCAAGATTGTATGTAAGATCTGTATTAAAGGTTAATACATCGTCATACATACAAGGATTTAATTGATTAGGAGCAGCAGAAAAATAATTAGGAAAATCCTCTAATGGATCTCCAACCCCAAAATGACCAGCGTTAGAAGAATCCCAAACCCAATTTTTTGAACCATCACCAGCAATCATTTGTAATACCTCAGGATCAATAAAGACATCAACATCCAAATCTAAAGTTACCACAACACTACTAGAAACACCCGCTCTACCAAATGCAATTACTTGCACCTGTTGTTGGTATTCTCCAGGAGTGGTATATCTGTTTTTTGCTTCCAGACCATTCCCAACAACAACGGGTTGTGCTCCTTCAGAAAATAGTACATGAAAATTAATAGCATTATCTGCCGTTGGTATTAAAACAACATTACCAGAATTATCATCAGCAATAGTAACTTCAACCTGTAAGTTTGTAGGTGTAACTATATCACCAAATTCAAAATCATCTTCTTGGCAACCTAAAACAACTGTTAGTAATAGAATACCTATTATATATATATATTTCATCTTCGCGATTTTTTTTTTAATTTATTAACTCAATATTATCAAAATAGTAGGTTGATCCATCTCCTGCAAGATCTACAACAAATTCAAAGAAAATAACTATTCTGTCATACGAGAATTCAGGGTCTATAAGTGTCTCAAAATCAAACACTAAGGTTTCCCAGGTATTTTCTACTGTTGTGTTAATATCTACAAATATTTGTCCACCCGTTGTTTGGTTTTCTAAAGCAAGACGTACAGGTATGTTAGCCTTTGGAGACCATGTGGTTACAGCAATTTTTCCAGTGTTAGAAAAATCAACAGCTGTGTCAACATCTACAAAAGTACCTGCATAAAAGACAGAGCCCTCTGTTTTAATAGTTTGCATAACGGTGTTACTTGTGTTTTCACCACTCATGTCTGGATTCATCTCAATGGTAGCATCTGCACCCTCAAAACCAAGGAAGGTATAAGAGGCTGCAGGAAGTTCAAAATCTATTGGAAGTGAAATTCCATCTCCATCGTCTATCCCGTCAGACTGCTCTATATCATCAAAATAGAAGGTGGTACCTGTACCAGGATTTCCAAAATCAAAGAAAATAACAAGTTTTGAATACTCTTGGTCTGTAAATCCTGTAAAATCAAAGTTTAACTCCTCCCAAGTATTTGCTACCGTTGTAGTAGCATCAATCTCTGCAGAGATGTTAGGATCTGTACCATTTTCTAATTTAAGCTTTACGGTAAGCCCCGCTGCAGGTGACCAAGTTTTTATGGTAATCCCTTGAAATTCTGTAAAATCTATTGGAGATCCAAGTTCAAGAATGCTTCCTGCAAACACCTCTGCTCCTGGCTCTTTAAAAAATTGAGCTACAGTTGCACTAGTGTTAATACCAGATGGGTCAGGATTGTCTATTAAAGAAGTAATGGCACCTCCAAAATCTATAGAGGCTGAGCCGTAATCAATGGTTTGAGATTCAAAATCTATAGGGAGTGTAATAGGGTTTTCTATAACAACTTGTGTTGTACTCTCGATGGTCGCATTTCCACCTGCCATTGCCACAACACGAACATCATAGGTTCCTGTGTTTGAGTATGTGTATGGTACAGATTCTCCTTGCATAAACGGTATTGGCTCTTGATCTAAATTTTCTCCAAAGGTTACGTCAAAACCTGTGGCCAAATCTGCAGTTGCAGAAACCGTAATTGAAAAAGCATCTCCAGAAACCGGTGTGATAGTTACCAATAAATTTTCTGGTGGTAAAAACGAAACAATTACCTCTTGAGTTATAGAAGCAGTTTCACCACTAAGGTTAGTAGCTGTTAGGGTTGCTGTGTAAATACCCTCTTGGTAAATGTGAGTAAAAAATTCTCCTGGTGCTACCATAGCTGTTTCACTATTGTCACCAAAATCTATGGTGTACTGCGCTACACTCTCACCACTAGGGGTTAGGGTAACTAAACCTGTATTATCTTGTGTTATTTGAACTAACAAAGAAAGATTTGATGGTACTGCAATACCATCTGTGAATGTTGTATCCCTATCCTCTTGTGTGCATGATAGTACAACAATTAAAAACAATGCACTTAGGAGAAAGGGATATATTTTAGATATTTTCATAATTATGTTTTTTTTAATAACCTGGGTTTTGTGCCCATCTGTTTCCAGCCAATTGTATTTCAACCAGAGGAATAGGAAAAATTTCATTTTTACCTGCAGTAAAACCATCTATCTCTTGAGCTGCTCTACCTGTTCTTACTAGATCAAAAAAGTGTTGACCTTCACCAACAAGCTCTAATCTACGCTCATTATATATTGCTTGGGTTAGTGCAGATCCTGATGCATTTACCTCTTCAAGAGTTGTTCTTTCTCTTACTCTATTAAGATACTCACGTGCCAAGGCATCGTTACCATCACCTTGATTGTGCGCCTCTGCGCCCATTAACAAAACATCTGCAAAACGTATTGCTCTATAGTTGTTTGGGTTTGTTAAGTTTTGGTCTCCAATGTTTGTATCTCCTACTCTAGGGATATACTTACGGTTAAAGTACCCTGTGTGCTCAAAACCTTCTGTGTAGGTTACCCCTGCACCGTTATTGAAGTCAGAATAGGCATCTGCGAAAGCCTCTATGTCTAGGATTGCCAAATCTCTACGAACATCATCTTGGTCAAAGGCATCAAATACCTCTTGAGTAGGAACATTAAAACTAAACCCAGACTCAAACAAAGGACCATTAAAATTACGAGGACCATTAAAACCAACGGCAACGTTTCCTTCACTACATTGAAGGCAACCAAAACCAGCACCTTCTATATCTGTATATTGTATTTCAAAGACAGACTCTACGTTATTCTCGTTATAATTTTCAAAAATTGTACTGTAATCTGTAACCAAATCATAGATACCACTGTTAATTACATCATCCAAAACTGGAGCTGCTAGCGCAAATTTATTTTGATATAAATACACTTTACCAAGTAATGCTTGAGCAGCACCTTTAGTAACTCTACCTGTTTGTGTTTGAGTGAGTGGTAGATTATCTGCAGCATAAATAAGGTCTAACTCAATTTGAGCATACACCTCTGCCGCTGGAGTTCTATCTACAGTATTTTGATCTCCAAATAAAATTCTTTGGTCTACAGCTAGTGG
>Ga0209193_1001210_pt1 | contig 13789 bp, 16 predicted proteins | sample COGITO_mtgs_1003_FD_185515 | JGI IMG/M metagenome (GOLD analysis project Ga0209193, IMG submission 185515) | Pelagic marine microbial communities from North Sea - COGITO_mtgs_100330 (SPAdes) (version 2) | ecosystem: Environmental > Aquatic > Marine > Epipelagic ... | reverse complement strand
GAGCAGCGACCAAGACGGATTACTATTGGAAACGAGCAATGAAGATGGGTGTAGCAAATGGCTACACCGAACTTGCTATGACCCTTAATCCCTATCCGGGTGCTATCGAGCAGACGCGCAAGTTAGCAATCATGGCTAAACGAGCCGGATTCAAAACTGTGAATGTTACAATGAGTTGGGGAAACATGGACTGGGAAAAGGAGTTTATTGAACTCCTTCGCTACGTCGATGTTATTACTGAGAGTGTTGATGAGAATCGAAAATCGAGCGCCGCAAAAGTGATATTGAATCACTATGGAATGGGCTCCCATGAAAGTCTCTTAAACACTCATGTCAACCTAAACATACTGTGGAGCCCCAAGTTGATGAAGCAATTCGTTAACAAAGAAGGTGAAGCATACGAGCATATTATGAAGTCAATAAAAACTTACGGTCATCTCAATGATGATAGTGCGTTTGCCTACTTCACTGTTCAGCATCTTATCCTCAAGCCTTTGTCCCTTTACGGGGACTTTGACTTCGAGGGAGCATATCAAACGATTATGGAAGACGTCCCCCTTGCGGGAGACGGAAGACTCCATGTTGGGGATGTGGCATTCGGAAACTTACTTGGGCTAAATGATTGCCCGGGTAAGCGAATGATTGACATCGACCCTATGGGCTTCGCTAGACGATGCCCAGAGAATCCGATTGCTTACGATGCAACAGACTTGATGAAACTGGAAGGATACCTGAAAAAAGGTGTTCCTAACTGTGGAGACGCTTGTAACTGTATTACTGGTTAACAGTAAACTAGAGAATATACTATACCGAGGCGAAAGCCAATGACGTATGAAATGCACGATACTCACGCCCCTTGTTTTTAGGGGCTGAAAAGTATCAAAATGATAGAAAACCTAAACCATGCGCGTAACGCGCACGACTAAGAAAGGACTCCCATGAGGATTTCTTTCAACGTCCGTCGTTAGACTACGTAGAAAGCAATAGACTGGTGTGAACATACGTTCACGTAGGTCTCGGCAACACTATGGACTCGTTGAATAAACCCTCCTAGTCGCCTAACACGGATTACTATCATCTTTGAATCCTTTTCGAGTATCTAGGAACTAACATCGTCTATCGACTAAAGTGCGGAACTAAGAGTTCAGCGCCACATGCTAAATTGAAGAGCAATACGATAAAACGGTGTGGTCTGATTTCCAAAAGTGCACTTAAGATTTCTGAAAGGCAACACAAGTACCGAGCGGTCTTAGTTTACAACTGAGCCGCTACTAAGGTAAACGTCATCCCTCTTTCACCCTTACAGCGTAACAGCATAAGAGCGAAGGAGACGTGAAACTGATACACTGTTTCGCGTGACGCTACTTGAGCACCTTTAAGAAACCTTAAGCACACGTTTGTGTAAATCACCCAAACCTAGGTGTTTCAGAGAATGGTGTTATTCTCACCAGAGAGAAATCATACTGAGGGAGCAATCCCTATGACGTACGAAACGCACGGCATCGTAAGCCAATAGACTATTGCGGTAGTTTAGACTAAACTACGGGGCTATTGCCCCTAACTTACAAAATTAACTACCAGTAGTGGTAGAATCTTCCTAGATAGGCTCTGTGCATGCGCACATAAGTCAGGTCGCGGAAACAGAATATTCTACCACTACCGGTAGTCAAGTTTGAATTTTACACTACCCCAATAGTCTATTCCCTTACGATACCTAAATGACGACAATAGCGCTTACGCTAGGTCATACTCACTGTGTACTAACAAGTTAGTACATCGCGGGTACGGACATCGAAAATAACAAAAGAACTCTTTACTTCTTAATTAACTTACAAGAACACTTCTGTAGCAACAGAATCACTCTAAGCAAAACTAATGCGACGGAACGTGACACCTGTAGTTACAGAAGCCTTCTCGTAAGTTAATTAAGAAATAAAGATTCTTTAGTTGCTTTCAATTGTCCTAGGTGTTTCAGAAATGTGGTGACTCTCACCAGATGATTATAGAGATTATTGACGGAGATTGGTTTGAAGTAAACGTAACTACGGATAGTGGAGAAACTAGACAGAAGAAGTTCAAAAAGAACGAATATTCTGAAGTCGAAGACTACATTCGTAAGTTAGTTATTGCTAACCACCCTGACCAAAAGAAGATTGAAGACTATACAGGTGAGAACTATGACTAAGTTTGCAGATGCAATGCAAGAGTCGGTTCTTACTCGTGAATCACTAAAGAGAATCGAAGACTCTTTAGTTGAATTAGTGGCTATGATGAAAACCTTCCAAGATTTTATCTTGGAAGTTAGCCCTGCTCAAGCAAAAGAGCAAATTCAAGAACTTCAAGACGAATTAGGAGACTAATTCACTAGTGTTATCTAATGAACAAATTAGAGATGAACATTTGAGTGTTATAGAAACTAATCGACTTACCGGGTTTGCCCTTTCGCATATTATGCAAAAGAGTGCTCGGAGTCGGTCGGTTTGGGAATCAGATACGTGGATAACTACGATGAATGGAGAATTAGCGATAGATATCGAGAATGACCTTCTTCGTGTAAGTTATCTCGGACACCAAGATTACGACTTAGTAGTTGAGGTAAATGATTTAAGAAGAAATACGGTCGAGGGAGACCAGCGCTATGTAGTCTACCAGACTGCACCAGCGTCGTTTAGGGGTTTAGTTACTTCTGGACGCCTACAGATAGGACTGAATGAAAGCAGGTTATATTGGGGAGGCACACATGATGAAACTAATCAAGTGTGTCATACTAATACTGGTTTTTCAATCAGAAAGAATCCTAAGCCGTATCGCTTTGAACCCACTTTAAGATACATAATTACCAATGCAAACTTTAGAAAGACTCTAAACAAATGCAAGAATGGTACTTTCTGTATCATAACACGAAATAACAAAATCGGCATATTTGCTAACGGAGAGGACGCACCAACGGTGTATCCTCTCCATAGTGATGGACAAGAGTTCACTGACGCTATTGCGGGAGTGGACTATCTGACAATTTACAACTCGCTTTATCGAAGAAAGCAATCAGACTTAGGTTTGATGAATAGACTATCTAGTATAGGAGACTTTGATATAACTGAGTTCGGTATAGTTGATAATAGAGTATATGTTAGAATTGGTGGTGAAGGAATCACTGCCACATTCACATATCACGCTGTTACTGGTATTCCCGAGGTAGAGATACCCGCGAGTACTACACGACGCAGACGAAGAAGACAGACGCAGGAAGTTATTCCTAACCCTGTTGAAGTCTGGGAAGACTCGCTTAACGAACTAAGTGACCATGACGAAGTTGTATGGACTACCGAAGAACAGGATAGACTGATTCTCTGGCAGGCCGCCCACGGAATGTGGTGCATTGACAGAAACCAAGACCTCTCTAATTCAAGAGCAGTTTGGTTTACCCATTACAGCATGGGGCTGATTAGAAACGGAGACGCACCGGATGAACTCGACATTCAAATAATGTCGAAGGTGTAATCCTACTAGATTGATATGAGTATTGAAATCAACGAAATTAAGAAAATGGATGATATGGTGGAAAAGTACGACCTAAACAGATACATCACGACTGAAAAGTCGAGAAGGTTCTGGCAAGGTTCAGAGATGCGTTCAGACCAAATGTTTCAGTCTTGGGAGCAATTCGTATTGAAGCGAATTGCGAATAAGAACTTTGGAACAACATGGAATGTTATGGAAGACTGGGGACCTAAAGAGTGCCGAGCCTTCTACAACGAACGTCTTATGGAGGGTCGAACCCTACCTGAATCCTATTGGCTTGACCTTGGCGACAAAGCAGTGGAAACACTGCTAGCGTCCGTGCCTCAAGAAGCAATCCGTGCACTCCAGTACCGCTGGAATAACGGATACGCATTCAAGAACTATCGCGCAAGAGTGTACTTTGGAATTGATTCCATGACACTCGGTTTGGGCGAGAAGGCAGGAATAATCGTTAAGGCTATCCAAGTAGCAGAAAAAGATATGGCTTCAGTTAAAGGAGAGTTAGATGAAGTGGTTTCTACCACTATCTTATCCAGTCGGGCTAAATACCTGATTGAATATATGAAATCTAACCTTAGACTGGGTCAATTCTTAGAAGACTTGGAAGAAGACTCTCAATGAGAGAAACTTCACTAGATGAAAATGAACTCCGAATTATGGAAATCATTTGATGTTGGTCGTGCACCGGTTCTCAGAATGAGAACTGTTGCATGGCACGTAAACACAGTAATGAACTGCGATGAATTAAACGCAGGGGAGTTACTACTGAACAAAATGGCACAAGACAACATACTGAAACAACGAGATGGAAAGTGGGTCTTCACAAGACTTACGCTCGCTCGAAAAAGAGATGCAAAGCGATTACCTCAGGTACTCGCTGCATGCATTCAGTTACTGCATAGAGACAAAGAGGGGTTTAGACAAAGGTCTGACCTTCCTGACTCTTGGAGAAACTTTGATAAATTGTATGAAGTTAAATGTGCTTTGGAATCAATCGTGGTGGTCTGATGGTTAAGCCTAGTCCTAAGCGTATTGCTAAAATGTTTGGTATCCCGTCTGATGATGAAATCAGAAAGACGAGAGATATCATAACCGAGGACGAGGCTACATCGATTAAAGAAGAAGAATGGCAACGATACGTTATCTCTTCTCATCGAAGTACCCCCGATACCTTATTCAGTAATCCCCCAGAAAGATTCATTGCTAAACTACCATATGGAGACTTAGTTTACGCGTGGCTAGTCGAAGAGAATGAAGATTTTCTTTGCTACATGTGTATGAACAATGAAGTATGGACAACTGTTTACGTATACAAAGGATTATGCAGCCACCAAGAAAACATGATTTTTTCCGTCTTTGGAAGAAATGATGTTAACTGGTTGGTTGTTCCCATAACTGCTAGAAACTCTCACGATGAGTTTTCTAGAAGTAACGGCCTTGAGTGGTCGGTATGGATATTCCACCATTACTTTGGATTCTCGCTCTTCCCTGAGCCGAGTTAAAGTAATACTAGAGGTAATACAAAATGAGTACGAAAGGAAAATTCAATGTGATTACTGGTTTGTGGAGACGCCGTAAGAATAACGGTACTGAAGAGTACTTTTACGGTAAGCCTAAACTCAGTGAACCCCTCACCCTTAACCCGGGTGACGAAGTTTACGTGTTTAGCACCTCTGCCCGCAACGCCAAAAACGGCGACCCTCAGATGTATCTGAAGGTTAAGCGAGCAAACCAGAGCACTGACGATAATTGATTGTCAGTGAACTTAATTTACCGTGGACTACACGGTAAAACTAGATGAAGATAGAAGATTTTGTGAGTTATGTCGAAATGCCCAATGTTATACAACAAGTGTATGATGCTGGAAGCCATAGAAGTAACCCCAACCTGAATGTGGTCGACGCCTTATTTCAGGCGTTAGCCCAATCTAATCTTTTAGTGACTAATATCGTGCTCCAATCTGGAGGCTATAACAGCCTCTTGGGGAGACAAGGTATTGTCATGTCTAAGACTGAAATAGACTACGAAGTAGACGATGAACACTACGTTTTTCGTGCTGTATTTCGATTGTCTAATGGAGTTAGTACAAGAAATGTTGATAATATAGAGACAAGGGAGGACGCAATCGCAAGACTGCTTGAACTCTCTCTTAGTAATATCACTCTGCCCGCCCAATTGGAAGGAATAGAGGCGATAGAGGTAACTCAATATGGCAGGATGAACGCGGGAGAACCCCCAGTAATTCCTGAACCAACGACTTGGCCCAGAAATTCGTACAACATTAGTTTTACTAATGTTGGCGAGCGACCAGTGCCTCCTAACTACAATACCGTAAAAAGAGGAAACAGATATAGTCTGTTCAATCAAATAGAAGGGTTAGTTGGTGAACTGAAACTAAGAGTTCTAGAGGATTGTACTCTAAAACCACTAACTGAACAAGACATGACCTTCGCTAGAGGATTCATTAAACTTGAAAATGATTACAATGGGTGGATACCCGATGAAATACACAACACTGAGCCTGTAATAAAGGCTGAGAAATTTGAAGCATACAGAATAGCAGACACGGATAGAAGCATTAGAGCAACTACTGTGTTACAAAAAACAAAGAATAGACGGACTCACTTTAATTGTGGGACCCACCTAAAGCATGAAGACAAACGATACACTGTCCCGCCGGGAGAGTATTTCTTTGCTCCTACTTCAGATATTATTCTTATGAGTATGTTCGACTATGATATATGGCTAGCATTGATATCAAAATCAATCAGCATGACGAAAAGCAACTCCCGAGTTGGTTTCCTTAGTGCGGCTAGTGAATATCAAGATGGTAAGTCAATCAATATCAAAACCAAGGTAATCGAAGGTTCTGCCGACAAAAATGTCGACTCGACCTTCACACGACGAGCCAATTCTGGCCGTCTCAAGTAGACTTTATGTCTAACTAGATGGGATTTATTTGCGAAGAATGTGGTTATAAAACCACTACTGAAGGAGGAATGAAACTTCACCACAAGGTGGCTCATGCAGCCACCTCCACGGTTAAGACTACTCCTGTAAAGAAGATAGAACCAAAGCAAGCGAAGAAGAAGCGAGATATCCTCGCTACTGCTGACGCTATGCTCAAGGAAAAGCAAGCGCAATATGCGGCCCTAAAGAAACAGTGGCCAAAGAAGGCAACTAACATAGGAAGTGAAGAGAAAATATCTCGCGCCAAACTAAAGAAGATGTTTCCAAAGGAAACTACTGTCTTTGTTAATGGCCGCCTTCCTGCCGTGCCGCTGCATCCAAAGTTAGAGTCGTCTTACACCATAACGGTGAAGCAGATGAAAAACGAGTGGATTGCCGTATCCTTGATTGGTAAGAAAACCAAAATCGCATGGAAAGAAGGACCGTTCCCGAAAAACTATCGGGTAACCATACCTTCGTTACAAACCAAGTGATTACTAGATGAGTAAAAGCCCGCTAGCGGGCAACTATCACAAAGACTCCGAGAAATAGAATTTCCACATTACACTATTAGTGGAATGATGTAGATTCATAAGTAAGACAGCCAAAGTATTGGACAACTGCTTACGGAAGTTTTAGGAGAATATAATATAGGTTCCCTGAGTTAATAGAAACTTATCATTACTTATGAGTCGAATGATATCTTGTAGCAATACTATAAGATGGTTAGATGGGTAAGTAAGGGATATTAGACTATTAATTCACTTGGCAAGCCGACAAGCACTATTAGGTGCTAATGTCAGGAGACGATAGTATTCGTCTCAAAGGCTGAACACTAGATGAGTGAAAACGAATCAGAATATGGATACGTAACCGAAAACAGTAACATACCGACCACAGGGCACTTAGTGCTCTACTCTGTAACAGGAGGTCGTGTAAGTTATGCGTCATTTGCCGAGCAAGCAAAGGAACTTGAATTACCAAGAAACTTTGTGCCCTCGCTACGCAAGTTGTTTTACGCATTCGCTAACGCCAAGAATAATCTTGATGGTTTGGGTCTTCCTTCGTTGGAAGTCTCGGATGATTGGGATGGCGTAGTTGACAGAAAGGTGAAAGTCTTGTCTCTAGAAAAGAATCGCGAATATGTGGTTCAAATCGAGAGTCGAGGTAGAGCAAGAGGAAAGAAGCATGTATCTGCACAGAACATGTTTAGACTTGAGTTCACGCCGCCTGAAAACTTTGATGTTGGTTTGTGGTCTGAGGACTACATGGCTAACATCTGGAAAGACGACGAAGAAGGTGAGGAAAACTCAACTGAAGCGGCGCAAGCGAGTGTATCACAGATACGAGAATGTATATCCGTCACCCCTTACTGGGATGATAGCGAAATAGATGCAGCATTATTTGCTCGCATCACTGCTTCGCTCATGGATGAGTTCGAGACTGTGGCAACAACTATTGACGCAAAGATGCTAAGAGATAAGATTGTTAAAGTGCTCCAGAGTGAACTGGGTGGCCTACCGTTTCGAAGCGGTCAGGGTGCTTGGTTTATTCCAAAGTACAACGACGATGAATCTTATCTAGAAACTCTAGAGAACTACTCTAGACTTCTAGCGTCCTTCGGAAACGCAAACACGCTTACCCGTCCCACGGGAAGCGCTAATTGGTTAGGAGATGACGGTAAGCCACGAGATTGGCACCGTTCTTCTACTAACCTTAGAATCATGGGTTATATCGACAACGAGAGACAGATGTCCTATTTACGTAGAGACATTGAAACAAATCTTGGTCGAGAAATAGGAGAATATCAACACAAGTTGATGGAAGTTGCTAACAACTTCAATGATGAGAAGATTGAACAATTCGAGGAACGACTGAACGCAATTAGCGGACTTCGCTCTGGACTTGCTTCAAGACTTGCTAATCTGACCGCTATGGTCGGAGAAGTGAATCTCAACACTGATATGTTTAGCGATGTGCAAGAAGGTCTTGCTGCTGGAACTAGCCGAATCCGTTCGGTTAGAAGTTCAGTCGCTGACCGAGTTCTTGCTCTTTCCCGTTTCGAATAACCTTATCGATTCACTAGAGGTGAAAATTTTGTCTGACGAAACTAGCATGGCTATCAGTGAGGAAACTCTTGATAAGCGTGCGTTCGCAACTGACGAAGATTTCATCGCCTCATGGCAGAGCAACAGCAATGTCGCTGCAGTAGCCACCCAATTGGGTATGAAGGCTGCTTCAGTGGACCAGCGTGCTCGCAACATGCGCAAGCATGGTGTGCCCCTGAAGGCGTACGCGGCGAAAGTCCGTACCCAAAAGGACAAAGCATACTGGGCTAGCATGGCTGCATTGGCTACCGCTGCACTGCCTGAGGACGATGAAATCGTTAACGACGCTTGAGTTCCGTTTATTCGGAACAATACGTCCCTCGTTACTGAAGTATCAGTAACACTAGAGAGTAAACAACTGAGGCTAACGCCAATGACGTACCGTCCCCAGTGTTGCACTACGTGCAATTATCACTAAGAGGAGGACATAAGAATAGTGAACTCTCACTAGACGAAACCACATAACTGAGGCGAAAGCCAATGACGTGTGTTAGCACGGCCCAACAACCAACGGAACCGGTAGATACAAAGCAACCCTTGTGTTCGCACATCGGAACACTTTGTATCCATCCTATCCGGTCAACTAAACTACGACCAAAGTCGGAGTTAAGCATACCTGATTTCCTACTTGTTGGGCCTAGACAGGCACGCTAGTGCCGTCTACTGAGTAAATGATTACGTGACTTGAATCCGCCTAAAGGCGGCTACAACATTCGTACCTCCGCTGACTGCGGGCTGTCGCAAGCGACAACATGTACCTATACTACCGGAAGGGTTGTACACAACTTTCCTTGACCATACTGGTCATAGCATAGGTACATTGCCCTTGGCTTAAGTCGGTACGAACACTCGCTGCTGAGCAGCGGTCACTGTCGCAATAACCATCGCTTATTTTGGATAACCGCTGCGCGTTTATACGCTACGCTCCAAAGCCGTGATGGTAACGGACTACCAAGACTGAAGCCCTCCGAGCGAGTACTTCAGTTTTGCCTACCCCCAGAGTTGCATGACCCAGCAGTCACGCCAACTCCGCGGGCTACGATTACAGAACATGGTAACACCCCAGTGCTGGGACTCGGTTTGCGGCCTCGCTGCACTGAGCCCAACACCCCAGTGTTACACGCATGGAGTGTCAGGAGTTGTTAGGCAACCTCCTGACACTCCCTTGCTCATGCCTCTCAAATCTTGGTCCTAATGCGACAATCAAGAACTCATAACTTCGCGTTCGCGTTTCTCGCGTTCGCGCAACACGCTAGCACTACGTGCTTCGTCACCAGAGAGAAAAACACTGAGGCGAAAGCCAATGACGTAACCATCACTCGGGGAACTTTAGATAGACGATTCTACGAATCGAGTATGACTAAGAGAGTCAAAACTCTAAAGTTCCTTCACCGGTGATGGTTGTCAAAATTGACGTAATTTTGCACGTGCAAATGGAATATTCCAAGATAAACTTCATATGAAAATCCCGACGAAACAATTTTGCGATAGCGGTAACACGTTTGTCGCTTAATCGCTCCGGCACTTTCACTAAGAAACCTGACTGCACCACTCTGCACCGTTGGCTGACACCTAGTAGGACTCAACACATAGTCCCATCTCATTCGAGATGTTACATTAGAAGTCGCCAACTGTGAAGATGGTGCTGCAGGAAGCAAATGAGTCGTTACCTTAGAGTGACGAAGTCAAAATTGATTGATAGAATATCTCTCACTAGATGAAATCGAAAGATTGGAAAGAAAAAGAGACGAGATGCTCTGCTACCGTATCAAGCGGCAAACGCTGCAAGATAATGGTTGAAGCAGGCGACTATCTCTGTGAACATCATGCAATGGATTTACCGCACTTTGTGCAGAATCCGAACTACGTTGCGGGCCTGATGAAGGCTCGCTTCCCAAAGCGGCATCACCCTGCTTGTGATAGAAAAGGCCAGAACGATTGTTCTTGTCACACCTTCTCAAACGGGGCATTGGCTGTTATGTCGCTTCGCGAATCATTTGCGAAGAGTCAACAGTTGAGTCCGCTTTATCGAAAGAAGAGAAGGTTAGAACACCAACTAAAGGTAAAGAAAATACGAGCCTACTACAATTCGATTACAGAAGCGGAACTATGGATGCCTAAAGATTCAGGCTTCCGTCAGTTCCGCTTTTTTATTTGGGACAATAAGAAAGAACGTATGGTAGTGCGTGTGGTGAAAGACAACTTTAGACACAAAAGAACACTCTTAAAGTGGCTAAGGAAGTTGGCACCGTTACACGTTTACTACACAACCTCGGCTTGGCTGAATCCGGAAGGAATCGGACCAGACCCGAAAGGTAAGCATGGTAGAAGCAAAATGCGAAAGAAAGGATGGACCCTAAAACGATACCACGACACAATGTTGTATCAAGGGCTATACTTTGACGTAGACTATGATAATGCAGACTACAACGAGGGCGCTCACATGTTGATGAAACTAAGTGAGACGCTTGATGAAGCAATAACCAATACAGAAGGCAACTTGTATTTCGACCACCTGAAAGGTGACGAACTACGAGTCTTCAGTGGCGGTAAAGGATTCCATCTCGTAAGAGAAAACTGGAACTCCGTTGAAATGAACAAAGAAGCACAGAAAGAATACCAAGAAGTATCCGCAAGTGAAGGCGGTAATCAGGCTTGGAGTAAAGAAGTTAAGAGCGAACTCATTGGTGAGTTGAAGAAACTTGACTGCGAACTGTTGCTAGACTGGGAAGTTACGATAGACCCTAGAAGGATTATCAGACTACCCGGAACTGTTCATGGAAAGACGCTTCGAGTGTGTAAGATAACATCTCCAGACGACTTCAAACTCGTTAACGGAAGATGGACCTACAACGCAAGTCCCCCTATTTAGGGACTACTAGATGAAATTAAGAGAAGGAGTTTGGTATTACCTAAATGGTTATCACTACCATGATGGAGAACCAAATGAAGACTTACAATTAGAAATCACAGCCGAAGATAATATAGAAAAGGTGATTGAAAATCTTAGCAATACGCTAAGAACTATTCACGCTGAACTAAACCGCTTCGGTATTTGTGACGATGGAATCGCTTGTGAAGGATACGAAGGTATTCTAAACGAGTACGGTCATTGTGAAGATTGCGTTACTGAACGCGATTATGAAAATGACAAGTTTCCAAAAGAAGAGTAATCTTCTACTAGATGACTGATGAAGTACCCAACTTCAATGAAGAAATTATAACTGACCTTACACAATGCTGTGGGGCGATTGTATGGATATACACTGACTATCGAGAAGATGGTGAGTTAATGATACCTATCTGTTTTGCTTGTAAGAATCAAGTGAATATTGATGGCAGCGTTATTTGATATCTGTAAACTAGATGAATAGAAGTAATTCTATGATAGACAATAAACTGAATAAGATTCTCGATGAAATCGAAGAAACTGAAATCAGTGCACAAATTGTAAAAGGAAAGTGGCTAGACCTCTATGGTTGCCGCCACTTGCCTCATTCAAACAGAATAGGTCAAGTGATTAGAATGCACGGTGACTGGATTGCTGTGGGAGGCTTTAGACAAGGTGTGTATAAAAGAAGGGTGAAAGCCGCTTCTGACTAGATGAGTAACGAAAGTGAAAATGAAGAAACTCCTCCATTTGATGTGGAGAGATACGAGGCCGAAAGCCAACGAATCCGTGATATCGGTTACCGAAATTACTGGAATCGTATGGCGCAACAACTAGTGGGTAAAACCATAGTTGAGGCTCGCTACCTAACCAAAGAGGAAGCGGATGAAATGGGAATGAATTGGTGGTACCACAGTACCGTCAGTCTATTGCTTAGTGATGGAACCCTTGTATTCACATCGCGCGACGATGAAATGAACGGCGCAGGAGTGCTCAAAGCATTCCGTAGCGACGGAACCGAAATCGTTATGCCACACATTCCTATGGAAGAGTGAGCCAAAAGGCAACTAGATGGATAAGGAAAGTGAAAACTATTCGCCGTTAAAGTGCCCTGTGTGCAAATCAGATGATATGTCTAGAGAAGACATAGATGAAAGTAACGGATTTCTATCCATGTACTATATTTGCCATAATGGGCACAGATGGAGAGAAACTTGGAAGTTCGTAGAATATGAACTAGTCTAAGACTCTCCTTACTAGATGGATATACTGAGTATACTACTTACTGTATTAACATATGTTCTGATTGGATTTGGTTTCGCTGCAGGGTTCGCCCTGTGGCGCAAAGTAAGTTCCAAGTGGAATAAAAAGAAAGGACGGGGCCGTGCAAGACACGGCTACTGAGCCTACTAGATGAATGAAGATGACATCAAACATGGCGCGTATGCAGTAGTTGACCTACTAGAGCGCGCAGGTGAAGAAGGGCTATCTGCAAGAGAAATAGCAGAACAAGTAAGAGGTATATTTCGCGCTTATGGCGGTCGACCTACTCTGCTGCTGCAGAAAATACTCTTCGCTCACCCTAACATCAAGAGGATTGGAAACACCAAGACGACAAGATATGTCTACACTGATAAGATTAGTGAAGCCATACCTTGGATAAATTGGGCCTAATCATCACTAGATTAGTTCTAGCCGATGAAAAGGCTAGATACGAGCATTGCTGGAAATCTCACATAACGCTGAGAAATCCATTAGTTGTGGCGCTTAGTTTCCCCAAGAAACTAAGTGCACTTTGTTGAAGCCATCGTATTGGTGGAGAAGAAGCAATTAATAAAGTGCGATGTAAGAGGTTAATCTATCCTAGATGAATACTAGGCGCTTCCTGTCGTGGTAGTAGCAGCAGGGCGTTAAGGAAATGGGAAACTCCTTTCAGGGCGACTACGGAAGGTCGCTTACCAGATGAGTAACGAAAGTGAAAATGAAGAAACTCCTCCATTTGATGTGGAGAAATACGAGGCCGAAAACCAACGAATCCGTGATATCGGTTACCGAAATTACTGGAATCGCATGGCGCAACAACTAGTGGGTAAAACCATAGTTGAGGCTCGCTACTTAACCAAAGAGGAAGTGGATGGAATGGGAATGGATTGGTGGTACGACAGTACCGTGAGTCTATTGCTTAGTGATGGAACTTTTGTGTTCACATCGCGCGACGATGAAATGAACGGCGCAGGAGTGCTCAAAGCATTCCGTAGCGACGGAACCGAAATCGTTATGCCACACATTCCTATGGAAGAGTGAGCCGAAGGGCAACTAG
>Ga0209193_1001209_pt1 | contig 13795 bp, 15 predicted proteins | sample COGITO_mtgs_1003_FD_185515 | JGI IMG/M metagenome (GOLD analysis project Ga0209193, IMG submission 185515) | Pelagic marine microbial communities from North Sea - COGITO_mtgs_100330 (SPAdes) (version 2) | ecosystem: Environmental > Aquatic > Marine > Epipelagic ... | reverse complement strand
GACCATTGGGCCAAAGAAAGTTTAAAATTAGGCGCTGTTAAAACAGCTGTTTCTTGAGAAGGGGCTTCTTTGGTGGTTTTTTCTTTACACGAGAGGCTGCTCAATGCAAAAACAAAGGCCAAGGACAATGAAAAAGCAGAACGGATAGATAAGTTTTTAAGTATCATATAGTTGGATTTAATAATGAAGCGGTATTTTTATGTAAATACCTGAAAACTACAACGTTTTCGTTTGTAATTATCTTAAATTAATGTGAATAAATGTAAAAAATTAATTCTATATTTAGTCACATTTTTAACAAACAATCACCAATCATGAGCACCTTATCTAATAATGATTCCAATGAAGTGTTCGACGCAATTGTCGTAGGAACTGGAATAAGCGGTGGCTGGGCAGCCAAAGAATTGTGTGAAAACGGCCTTAAAACCCTCGTGTTAGAGCGCGGACGTATGGTGACACACATCCAGGATTATCCAACGGCTAATTTAGACCCTTGGGATATGCCAAATAATGGAGACTTAACTCCTGAACAAAAATCAAGACAAGAAAAACAAGCCAGAACCGGATATACGGTGCGTGCAGAAAGCAGTCATTGGTTTGTAGACGACGTGACCCATCCATATAACGAAACCAAGCGTTTTGACTGGATGCGTGGGTACCACGTTGGAGGCCGTTCTATTATGTGGGGGCGTCACTCCTACAGATGGAGTGACCTGGACTTTGAAGCCAATGCCAAAGATGGCATAGCGGTAGATTGGCCAGTGAGATATAAAGATATTGCCCCATGGTATGACCGTGTAGAGGAATATATTGGAGTAAGTGGAGAAAACCTAGGCCTCTCCCAACTGCCAGACGGAAAATTTGAACCTATGATGCAACTCAACTGTGTGGAACAGCACTTTAGAGAGCAGGTAGCGGAACAATTTGAAGGTAGGGTAGTGACCGCAGGTCGTGTGGCCCACATTACTTCTGACAAGAAATACGACGGACGTAGCAAGTGTCAATTTAGAAACCGCTGTATTAGAGGCTGTCCTTTTGGGGGTTACTTCTCTTCTGTGTCTTCTACTTTGCCAGCAGCAGAGCGTACGGGAAATATGACCTTAAGGGCCAATTCAATTGTACACGAAGTCATTTATGACGCAGCGACAGGAAAAGCTTCTGGAGTTAAAGTGATCGATAGAGAAACCAAAGAAAGTATGGTATTTAATGCCAAAATCGTATTCCTTTGTGCTTCTTCCATGGCTTCTTCTGCTATTTTAATGCAGTCTAAGTCTGAACGTTTCCCCAACGGATTAGGAAACGACTCTGATCAATTGGGCAGAAACATCATGGACCACCAATTGGGGGTTGGTGCCAATGGTACTTTTGACGGTTTTGAAGACAAATACTACAAAGGTAGAAAACCAAACGGGGTGTATATCCCAAGGTTTAGAAACTTAGACACCGATACTAAAAAAGACTATCTAAGAGGTTTCGGATACCAAGGAGGTGCTTCTAGAGGAAACTGGGAAGAAGCCATTGCAGAGCACGCTTTTGGAAAAGACCTCAAAGAATCGGTCTTAAAACCAGGTGGTTGGAGCATGGGAATCATGGGCTTTGGAGAGGTATTGCCTTACGAAGAAAACCGATTTACCTTAGACTATGAGAACCTGGATGAGTGGGGTTTACCTACCTTAACTTTTGACGCTGAGTTTAAAGACAACGAATGGAAAATGCGGGAAGACATGAAAGCCCAAGCGGTGGCCATGTTAGAGCAAGCAGGATTCAAAAACGTCAATGCTTATGACAACCCAGGTGCCTTAGGTCTTGGTATTCACGAGATGGGCACTGCGCGTATGGGAAGAGATCCTAAAACATCTGTATTAAACGGATACAACCAGGTGCATACTTGCCCTAACGTATTTGTAACAGATGGTTCTTTTATGACCTCTGCTTCTTGCGTTAACCCTTCACTGACTTATATGGCTTTTACAGCCAGAGCAGCCAATTATGCTGCAGAACAACTTAAAAAAGGACTTTTATAATGGAAAGAAGAAACGCCCTTAGAAATATTGGACTTGGACTGGGTTATATGGCGGCAACGCCAACTATTCTCAGCATGCTACAAAGCTGTAACGCTACAGCTGATGCAGGATGGGCCCCTCAGTTTTTTACCGCAGAACAGGCGGCATTTTTGACGACTGCTGTAGACGTGATACTGCCTAAAACAGATACGCCTGGCGCTTCTGAAGTAAATGTACCACAGTTTATAGACCGTTTTTATGCTGAAATTCTAAAGCCAGAAGACCAGGCGAGAATTAAGGAAGGTATGGAAGCTTTTGTTGCTTTGGCAGCAGAGAACGGAGGATCAGATGCTTTGGCCATTACCACAGCCTTAGAAAAAACACTTAAGACAGCCCCTTCTATGGGTCAGGCTCCAGGACCAGCCACTGAATTTGCCTATGAATTAAGAGGCAAAACCATTTGGTCGTATAAGAGCTCTGAGTACGTAGGAGAAGAGGTCTTGGCCTACCTTCCAGTGCCTGGAGAATATCTACCATGTGAGGATTTACAAGCGTTAACGGGAGGGAAAGCATACACCTTTTAAAGTTGCAATAAGTAATTTAATCTATAGATTATAACCGTTCGTCTATAATAATGTTCTGGTTGTCTTTTTAGCCTGAAAGGACTGCTTAAAAATATTATTTTTATAGGGTAAGTAGAATTATTTTAAATTCATTTAAGAACGTTGAATATAGGGAGTTGCGAACTCATTAGCGAAGACATATGTCTGGTCTTTTGAGTTCGCTTCATTTTTAGGCCATTATGAATCCTAAGACCCTAAATAAAAAGCCCTCCTAGTAGTCACTAGGAGGGCTTTTTTATTGGGGGTAAAACCCTGTTTAAGAACCACACATCAGACAATCGTCGTCTGCTTGCCCTTCTTTTGCTTTCGCAATTAAGGCGCGCATTTCATCTGGTGTTAGGGGCTTTACTTCCTCTTCTAATTGCACGTTTTGCTCTTTAGCAGGAACCTTTTCAGGCTGTACTGCTTTCACTGGTGTTGCTGCAGCTACTTCTGCCTCTGCTGCTACGCTTACGGGCACATCTTTTTTGGCTGTATTATCTAGGGTAAACTTAATGGCGTCTACTGCTGCCTTAGTCCTTAAATAATACATCCCTGTTTTTAAACCACTCTTCCAAGCATAGAAGTGCATAGAAGTCAATTTAGAATAATTGGCGTTCTCCATAAACAGGTTCAATGACTGAGACTGGTCTATAAAATAGCCACGTTGTCTAGACATGTCTATAATATCTTTCATAGAAAGCTCCCAAACGGTTTTGTAGAGCTCTTTAATGTCCTGAGGAATAATATCGATGTGCTGAACAGAACCGTTGGCACGCATCAGCTCTTGCTTAAGACCTTCGTCCCAAAGTCCTAGAGCCACTAAATCTTCTAAAAGGTGCTTGTTTACCACAATAAACTCTCCAGACAATACCCTTCTGGTATAAATATTAGAGGTATATGGCTCAAAGCACTCGTTGTTTCCTAGAATTTGAGAGGTAGAAGCTGTGGGCATTGGTGCTACCAATAATGAGTTTCGTACCCCATTTTTCTTGACATCTTTTCTCAGTTTAGCCCAATCCCATCTGCCTGAGAGTTCCTCATCTTTAATGCCCCATAAATTGTGTTGAAATTCTCCTTGAGAAATAGGAGATCCTTTATAAGATTGGTAAGGACCGTCTGCCTTAGCCTCTTCCATAGAAGCGGTCAATGCTGCAAAGTAAAGGGTTTCAAAAATCTCTTCATTGAGTTTCTTGGCTTCGTCAGAAGTAAAAGGCAATCTCAGCATAATAAAAGCGTCTGCCAATCCTTGCACCCCAAGACCAATAGGCCTGTGACGCATATTGGAATTCTCTGCCTCTTTTACTGGATAGTAGTTTCTGTCTATGACCTTGTTCAGGTTCTTGGTCACCCTTTTGGTCACCTTGAACAATTCTTTGTGGTCAAAGGCACCGTCTTTTACAAACATTGGAAGGGCAATAGAAGCTAAATTACAGACCGCTACCTCGTCTGGAGAGGTGTATTCCATAATCTCTGTACAGAGGTTAGAAGAACGTATGGTTCCTAAATTCTTCTGGTTGCTCTTTCTGTTGGCTGCATCTTTGTACAGCATATAAGGGGTCCCTGTCTCTATTTGAGACTCTAGTATTTTTTCCCAAAGCTCTCTGGCTTTGATAGTCTTTCTACCTTTACCTTCTGACTCGTATTTTAAATACAATTCGTCAAAGGCTTCGGAGTGGTTGTTGAACAAGTTTGGACACTCATTAGGACACATTAGCGTCCATTCTGCATTGGCCTCTACACGTTTCATAAACAAATCTGGAATCCACATGGCATAGAATAAATCTCTGGCACGCATTTCTTCTTTTCCGTGGTTCTTTTTAAGGTCTAAGAAATCAAAGATGTCTGCATGCCATGGCTCTACATACATGGCAAAACTTCCCTTTCTCTTTCCGCCTCCCTGATCCACATAGCGCGCAGTATCATTAAAGACCTTTAACATAGGCACTACACCGTTAGAAGTTCCGTTCGTTCCTGAAATATAAGAGCCTGTAGCCCTTACATTATGAATAGACAGCCCTATACCTCCCGCAGACTGAGAAATCTTGGCAGTTTGCTTTAGGGTGTCGTAAATACCGTCTATGGAGTCGTCTTTCATGGCCAATAAAAAGCAAGAAGACATTTGTGGCTTTGGGGTCCCAGAGTTGAAGAGTGTGGGGGTAGCATGGGTAAAATATTTTTTACTCATAAGCTCATAAGTCTCTATTGCGGAATCCATATCTGTGGGGTGAATTCCCACGGATACCCTCATAAGCATATGCTGTGGACGTTCCACAATTTTACCGTTGAGCTTAAGCAAGTAAGAACGCTCTAGGGTTTTAAAACCAAAATAATCATAGCCAAAGTCCCTGTTGTAGATAATGGTAGAATCCAATAATTCTGCATTGTCCATAATAGCTTGGTACACCTCATCTGACAACAATGGAGAAGACTTGCCATTTCTAGGGTTCACATATTTATATAAGTCTTCCATGGTTTCAGAAAAAGACTTCTTGGTGTTTTTGTGCAAGTTAGATACCGAAATTCTCGCCGCAAGTTTGGCGAAATCCGGGTGTGTTGTAGTCATTGTAGCAGCAATTTCCGCAGCGAGATTGTCTAACTCAGAGGTGGTTACCCCGTCGTATAGTCCCTCAATTACGCGAAGAGAAACCTTCACTGGGTCTACCCTTTCGTTGAGGCCATAACACAATTTTCTTACGCGGGCCGTGATCTTGTCAAACATCATGGGCTCTTTCTTGCCATCTCTTTTTAATACGTACATTTTACTTGCTTTGTTTTTGGTTTAGTTGTTCGATTTAGGGGCTAAAACACTGACCCAAGATGGTTTGGCATTAGGTATTCCAAACCAAGCTTGAGTAGATTTGACTATGAATCTAACAGTATTTTAAGAACCAGCAGGCTGGTTCCGGTAGGCTTTAAGAGTTGTATTGCTTAGAAATCTGCGTCAAAGCTAATATTCTGGGCATTCACATCTTGGTCTTTGTTTAAAACGCCAGCTTTCTGATATTCTGAAACGCGTTTTTCAAAGAAGTTTGTCTTACCCTGCAATGAAATCATGTCCATAAAATCGAATGGATTACTCACATTGTATTCTTTCTCACATTGTAATTCAACCAAAAGGCGGTCGGTAACAAACTCTAAATATTGTGTCATGAGTTTCGCATTCATACCAATGAGACTGGCAGGAAGGGACTCTGTAATAAATGTTCTTTCTATGTTTAAAGCGTCTACTAAAATCTCGCGAATACGCGCTTTAGGCACTTTATTAATCAGGTGGTGGTTGTGTAAGTGAACGGCGTAGTCACAGTGCATGCCCTCATCCCTTGAAATAAGCTCATTGGAGAAGGTCAATCCTGGCATTAGACCGCGTTTTTTAAGCCAGAAAATTGAACAGAAAGCACCAGAAAAGAAAATACCTTCTACGGCTGCAAAAGCAATTAAACGCTCTGCAAAACTTGGAGATTCAATCCATTTAAGGGCCCAATCTGCTTTTTCTTTAATCGCTGGAAAATTTTCCAGAGCTTTAAAAAGTTTGTTTTTTTCCTTCTCATCTTTCACATAAGTATCTATGAGTAAAGAATATGTTTCCGAGTGAATGTTTTCCATCATAATCTGGAAACCGTAGAAAAACTTTGCCTCCGCATACTGCACCTCACTCACAAAGTTCTCTGCGAGATTTTCGTTGACAATACCATCAGAAGCAGCAAAAAAGGCCAAGATGTGCTTTACAAAATAACGCTCGTCTTCATTGAGCTTATTGTTCCAATCGTTGAGGTCTTCTGACAAGTCTATTTCTTCTGCCGTCCAGAAACAAGCTTCACATTTTTTGTACCACTCCCACAAATCATCGTGTTTGATTGGAAAAATTACAAAGCGGTCTGGATTCTCAGTTAAAATAGGCTCTACATTGTTGCTCATTGGGTCTTTTTTTTGGTTTTTCACAGCGCACACAGAAGTGCTTTACTCGGTTAACAAAGATGGTTAAAAATGTTTGAGTTCTGACCGCAAAAGCAGAGACTTAACAGTAAAGTTTTTAACACTTAATGTTGAAATGTAGGTTTAAGCCCCGCCCTGACTAGGCTGGGAAGTGGCAATAAAAAAAATGAAAAAAAGTGGCCTATTTTTTGTTGCTTTCAGATCCTTTTTCAGCTGCTTTTAAAGTTGCGGCAACAAGGGCCAGTTCTTCATACCAAGCAGCACCAAATTTCCTGATCAGCGCTTCTTTCACAAAAACATACACAGGCACGGAAAGTTCTGCTCCTAAAGAACAAGCATCCGAACAAATACTCCATTGGTGGTAATTCACGGCTGTAAATTCGCTGTATTCTCGGGTGCGAACAGGGTACAAATGGCAAGAAACCGGTTTCCTCCATTTGGTGGCCCCATCGTTATAAGCCGCCTCTAAACCACACTTGGTAATGCCCTTCTCGTCAAAGATTACATAAGCACATTCTGAGCCGTTTACCAAGGGGGTTTCCCACTCGCCGTCGTCTCCTTTTACAAAGGCACCCTGGTCTTCAATTGCCGCTATTCCCGCTGCCCTTAAATAAGGCTTTACACGGCTGTATATGTCTACCAAAATCTCTGTTTCTTTCTCCTCTAAAGGCGCTCCTGCGTCTCCGTCTACACAACAAGCTCCTTTGCAGGCACTGAGGTTGCACACAAAATCATTTTCTAAAAGATCTTCTGAAACGAGGGTTTTTTGGATTTGAAACATCTGATTGGTTTTAAGGGGCAAATATACCATAAAAAAGCCTTAAATTTGCTGCGCAAAAGAAGGGGTTTGTGTCCTTTTAAAAAGCCAAAAAAAGTCCTAAAAAATACCAAAGCAATTCTTAGAAAAATACCAAAGCATACCGCCCATGACATTTCACTTTAACTTTAAAGAAATACTCACCGCCAGCATGGTGCTTTTTGCGGTGATTGACATAGTGGGATCTGTCCCAATTATCATTAGTCTCAGAAATAAAGTAGGCCATATTCAGTCTGAAAAGGCCTCCATAGTGGCGGGAATTATCATGGTGGCTTTCCTATTTATTGGAGAAGAAATATTAAATTTCCTATTTATTGGAGAAGAAATATTAAACCTTATTGGTATAGATGTGAATTCATTTGCCGTAGCAGGGGCCCTAGTGATCTTCTTCCTAGCCATTGAAATGATTTTGGGCATTACCCTTTACAAGGACGACGAACCAGAGTCTGCCTCTATTGTCCCTATCGCATTCCCACTCATTGCCGGGGCTGGAACCATTACCACCTTGCTTTCTCTGAGGGCAGAATACCATGTAGAAAATATTATCATCGCTATTGTGGTAAACATCATTTTCGTGTACTTGGTCCTAAAATCTTCCAAACGCATTGAACGCGTTCTAGGAAAAAATGGCCTCTCTGTGATTAGAAAAGTATTTGGGGTGATCTTACTGGCCATTGCCGTAAAACTTTTTGCCGCTAATATAAACGTCTTATTTAACGCCTAAAACCAGCTTATGAACAAAGTACTTTTTTTCATTTTATTGACTGCTGCCCTAATTTTGGGCGGCTACAACTTGTATTTAATAGACTATTCAGACCTGTTTGCAGACCAAAACTTTGTGGCTTCTGTATCTGCCATTGCTGCTTTAGCTGCCGCAGTATTGTTGGTTATTCTGTTTCTCTCAAAAAAAATTGAGGAAAAAACCAAGCGCTAAACCTGAATACTTGCGCCAATAGTGGTCTCTACTGCCGTAATTAAGTCTTCCGTGTCTGAATACGTTTCCTGAACCACCACAGGATGTATGATTAGTTCAATACGGTTACCTATACCCAGGGGGAATTGTCCCCAACGCACCATTTTCCAAGACCCATTAATGGTGACAGGGAGCACTAAGGCAGACGGCGCCTTCTTTAACAACACTTTTAAACCCGTACGCTGAAAGGGCTTGGGTTTTCCATCTCTGGACCGAGTTCCTTCTGGAAAGATTACTGCACAACGCTGGTATTTTTCTATATAAGTTCCTAAGCCTGCAATAGCAGCAACCGCTTGCCTACCGTCTCCCCGATTGATTAGCACAGATCCTCCATGTCTTAAATTATATGAGACTGAAGGAATGCCCTTACCCAAAGATGCCTTAGACACGAATTTAGGATGTAAAGACCTCAAACGCCAGATAATGGGGAGTATGTCGTACATACTTTGGTGGTTGGCCACCAAAATAACCGCTTTGTTTTGGGGCAAATTCGCCATTCCACTAATCGTATAACGGGTCCCCAAAATTCGGGTAGTTGCCATGAGGCAACCATTTAAAAAAGCCACGACCCTTCTATGGGGTTCATAGCCAAAAACCTTAAAGGCAAGGACTTGAATGGGATGGAATACCACCAGACAAAGTCCAAAAGCCAAAAAATACAGTACCGTTAAAGGATAAGCGAGCAGTCTTTTCATAGGGTAAAAATAAAAAAACCACCGCAAGTGGGTGGTTTTTTTTACATGATTAGGGGCGTATTAACAAAATTCGTTATACGCTTCCATTAAGTTTTCCGCAATGGCTTGTGCCGCACGACCTTCAATGTGGTGGCGCTCAATCATATGCACCAATTCTCCGTCTTTAAATAAAGCCATAGAAGGCGATGAAGGAGGAAAAGGAACCATCATATTTCTCGCTTGGTCTACTGCGTCTGTGTCTACTCCTGCAAAAACAGTCACGGCACGACTGGGCACCTTAGCATTGGTCAAGCTCATTTTTGCAGCGGGTCTGGCATTGGCTGCCGCGCAACCGCAAACAGAGTTTACCACCACCAAAGTAGTCCCGGAAGCATTAACTGCTTCTGCTACAGCTGCTGCTGTAAATAATTCTTGAAAACCTGCTTGGGCAAGGTCTTGTCTCATTGGTTTTACAAATTCTTCTGGGTACATCCTTCCTAAATTTTTTTTTACCCCACAAAGGTACAACATACACCCATAATTTTTAACACATCTTATGATTAGTTTGCCCTGCTTTTTTTGTGAAAAAAGTATCTTTGATAAAATTTTGACAATGACTAAATGGTTGGCTGCCCTACTGGGCTTTATTTTTTTTAGATTTCCCGGAGCAGTGGCTGGATACTTCTTAGGCAGTTTTGTAGACATGCTGCAATCTGGCAAGAAAGGCCGTTCTTTTGGTAGTTTCACTTCCCAAAGACCAGTAACTTCTCAGGATTTTGAGCTGCACTTACTCTCCTTATGCGCCGTAGTGATCAAAGCAGACGGACAGGTAAGCCCTGCAGAAAAAGAATTTGTAAAACGCTACTTTATACAGACCTATGGCCAACAAAGGGCCAATGCCATTTTTAGAACCTTTAATGACGCAGTAGACAAAAAAGACCTGTCTCTAGAGAATTTATGTCAAAAAATAAACCAAAGAGCGCCTTACGAACTCAAGCTTCAGTTGTTGCATTTTCTGTTTAATATTGCCAAAGCAGACGGTCATGTAAGCGCACCAGAGGTCAGTAAATTGGAAGAAATTGCCCGTTTGTTGCGGCTTGGCTCCCCTGATTTTAACTCTATAAAAGCCATGTTTATAGAAGCAACAGATGGTGCTTACACCATTTTAGAGGTAGAAAAAACCGCTACAGATGCAGCAGTAAAAAAAGCCTATAGAGACATGGCCAAGAAATACCATCCAGACCGCGTCATTACAGAAGACGCCGCCATAAAAAGTGGTGCAGAAGAAAAATTCAAACAAGTACAAAAGGCCTACGAGGCCATTCAAAAAGAACGCGGCATGTAATAAGCCGCCAAAAAAACCGCAAAACCAAAGAAAACCGCCAAACCATTATATTAAACCACTATGGATACATTTTTATTTTATTTAGACCTGGGACTCAATCACGTCCTAGACCCCAACGGATACGATCACGTACTATTTTTAGCCGCCTTAGCCCTTCCCTTTGCCTTAAAAAAAATCAAATCTGCCGTACTACTGGCTTCCGTATTCACACTCACCCACTGCATCTCTTTGGTACTTTCTGTGTATGGTATTGCCAAAGTGTACGCCCCTCTCATTGAATTTTTAATCCCCCTGAGTATTTTATTACTTTTGGGCCTCAATATTAAAAATGCCTTACAAAATAAAGGACCTAAAACAGGGGTAATAGCCTATGGGGCCACCGCATTATTTGGCCTTATTCACGGATTTGGTTTTTCCAACTATTTCAAGATGCTGATGGAAGGACAAGAAGCCAAAAACAGTGCCTTACTGGGTTTTGCCGCTGGAATTGAAGTAGCTCAATTGGCCGTGCTCAGCACGGTGATGCTTGCCAGTGCCCTTTTTATTCTTATCTTTAAAATTCAAAGGCCCAGGTGGGTGATCGTATTCTCATCAGCCCTTGTGCTGGTAACACTTCCCCTCACCTACAACAGCCTTGTAGCCCTATTAGACGCCTTGAAATGACAACAGAAGACAAACAAGAAAAATACGACCAAGCTTACCTTAGAATGGCCGCCGAATGGGGGAAATTATCCTATTGCAAGCGCAAACAAGTAGGCGCCATTGTGGTAAAAGACCGCATGATTATTTCCGACGGATACAACGGAACCCCCTCTGGTTTTGAAAATTTCTGTGAAGATGAGGCAGGCTACACTAAGTGGTATGTACTTCATGCAGAGGCCAACGCACTGTCTAAAGTAGCGGCCTCTACCCAGTCTTCTGAGGGCGCTACTTTGTATATAACGCTTTCCCCTTGTAAGGAATGCAGCAAACTCATCCACCAATCAGGCATTAAACGCGTGGTGTACGCCAAGGCCTACCGAGACAGCTCTGGCATTGATTTCTTAGCCAAAGCAGGAGTTGCCATTAGCCACATGCCCATCGAAGAAAACCACAAGTAACAAACAAACTAGAAACAAACCACGAACTACCAACAAAACACAAGTAACCCACAAACCACAAGCAAACCACAAACAACAAACCCTAAAGACAGCTGCTCCTATGAGACAAAAACTATTTCGATTGTTTTTAGCACTGACCATCTTAATGGCAGGTATTCTCATTGGAAGCCAAAGCGACGCAAATTCATACCCCCTTAGCGGGAGCCCTTCTGAAGTAGCCCAAGAAAAAATGCAACGGCTGCTCAATTTTATTGAAGAGGACTATGTAGACGCCGTAAATTGAAGAGGACTATGTAGACGCCGTAAATACGGACAGTATTGTCACCGTAACTATTAACGAAATACTAGACAAATTAGACCCCCATTCGGTCTATATTCCCAAAACCATTTCTTCCGCAGTTGCAGAGCAAATGCAGGGCGATTTTGTGGGTATTGGAGTGAATTTTTACCGCTATAAAGACTCTGTAGCCGTCATTAGAACCGTAGCAGGTGGGCCCAGTGAAAAGGCAGGTATTCAAGCGGGAGACCGTATTTTACTCGCCCAAGGAGACACCCTTTACGGAAACAATATGCCCAATGACCAATTGGTGCAAAAGCTCAAAGGCCCTATTAACACTGAGGTAGGCCTGAGGGTGTTTAGAAAAAAAGACCACAGCTTTCAAAACTTCACCCTAAAGAGAGACCGCATTCCCATTGTTTCTGTAAGTGGCTATTGCATGCTAGACAGCAGTCTGGGCTACCTTAAAATAAACCGATTTGCCGCCACCACTTATGACGAATTCAGCCTAGCCTTGGCGGAACTCAAAGCCAGCGGTGCCCAAGAACTCATCTTAGACCTTCGCGACAATCTGGGCGGTTATATGGGTATGGCCACCCAAATATCGGACGACTTCCTGTCCGCCAACACCCCTATTGTGTACACCAAAAATAAAAAAGGCACTACAGCTACCACCCTGGCCAATGCAGGTGGGGCTTTTGAAAATAAACCGGTTTACGTTCTGGTAAACGAACGTTCCGCATCGGCTTCAGAAATAATTGCTGGAGCCCTACAAGACAATGATATAGGAACCATTATTGGCCGCAGGACTTTTGGTAAAGGACTCGTTCAAAGAGAAATGCCTTTGGGAGACGGCTCTTCAGTGCGCCTGACCATAGCCCGTTACTACACCCCAACAGGCCGTTCCATTCAAAAACCTTACGGAGATGGTGACTATGAAAGCGCGCAAGACCGCTACGCCACTGGCGAACTTCAATACAAGGACAGCATGCCGGTAATAGACTCGCTGGCCTACACCACTCCCAAAGGCGCCGGTAATAGACTCGCTGGCCTACACCACTCCCAAAGGCAAAATAGTCTATGGTGGTGGCGGCATTATACCAGACGTTTTTGTGCCAATAGAAGACAATGCGGTGCTGGTGGTTAAAGAATTGGAACGCCTTGGGGTATTCTCCTTCTTTAGCTTTGAGCAGTTAGACGCACACCGAAGCGACTACCAAGACTGGACAGAAGCTGGTTTTGTAAAAGACTTTCAAGTACCCGAAACCCTCTACCAAGATTTTGTAACATACCTGAAAAACGCTGGCGTCGCACTAGACACCAAAGACCACAAAGTTGCCGTATTATTAGAACTCAAAGCAGCATTGGCCTACCAACTCTTTGGGGACAATGCGGTGCTTAAAATCCGAGCGGCCCAAGATCCTATGGTCCAAAAAGCCCTGGCTTTAAAAAACCAAACAAGCCAAGTGGGTGCCGTAAACAATATTCATTTGTTGTCAGATCCATCAGCAACAAAAACAAAGATCCAAACAACAAACGACGTACAAAACGGCATACAAAACGACGTAGAAAACAACGCAGAAAACGACGTACAAAACAACGCAGAAAACGACGTACAAAACACCTCCAAAGAAACCGTAGAAAATCGGGAATCATAAGCCTATGATCAAGACCAACTTTTCGCTACGCTCGCGCATATTTATCTCCATGATAGTACTAAAACGACGTAGAAAACGACGTAGAAAACACAGCAGAAAACGACGTACAAAACACCTCCAAAGAAACCGTAGAAAATCGGGAATCATAAGCCTATGATCAAGACCAACTTTTCGCTACGCTCGCGCATATTTATCTCCATGATAGTACTGGTGCTTTTGGCCTCAGTACTGATTGCTGGAATCACTATTTACCAGTATTCCGAACAGGCCAAGGACTACCACGCAGACCGGTTAGAACGAAAAGAAGAACAGCTCAAACGCAGTCTTTGGTACACCCTTCAAGAAAGTCCTTTGGTACAGAACAAAGCCAATGTGTCGCCTATTTTTAGCGAATCGCTCTTTGCCATATC
>Ga0209193_1001204_pt1 | contig 13848 bp, 9 predicted proteins | sample COGITO_mtgs_1003_FD_185515 | JGI IMG/M metagenome (GOLD analysis project Ga0209193, IMG submission 185515) | Pelagic marine microbial communities from North Sea - COGITO_mtgs_100330 (SPAdes) (version 2) | ecosystem: Environmental > Aquatic > Marine > Epipelagic ... | reverse complement strand
AATGGCATTGATGCAATGGCTTGGGCTGAACTTACTTATAAAAATTGGATGGAGAAACAGAATGGGTAAAGGTTCTAAGAGAAGAAAAGGAGACAATCAAAAACAATACGCTGAGAATTGGGAAAAGATTTTTGGTAAAGATAAGAAAAAAAAGGAGAAGAAAAAATGAGTAAATCAACATATGTTAGCGATCATTTTGATGTAAACATTATTATAGAAATAGAAGATAAAAAAACAGGTCAATTAATAAAAAAATTCAAAAGAACTTTAGAGACTGATAATGAATCGCATCAAGTGATACATGACTTTGATGTAGATTTACATGGATTTATTGGTTGTTATTTTACAAAATTAAAAACAAAAGAGATGGTGGAAAAAAAAGATGCATGATTATGAAGAACAAATGAAAAGGGCAACAATCAATTTTGAATCAGTCAAGATTGCTATTAGGCAAGATAAGAATGGATATATCCTTACCCTTGCTGTTCATCCCAATGATATACCTGATAGCCTATTGAGAGATTGGGTAGGCAGTAGGTATCAAGTGGCTATGGTTTTACTCAATGATCAAGATGAGCCTGTTGTACCTAAGAATAAAACAGATGGAGAGAAAGCAGTTGCTAAAGCTGGACTGCTATGCAGAGAGAGAAGTTTCCAATTATTTATGGCTGATAAACATGATAAAGCAGAATGGGAGATTGAGGGGCTTGATGTAGAAGAAACAGCACAGCTACTTAGATATGATCTCAACATTCAAAGCAGATCAGAACTAATGGATAACAAAGATGCTAGAGAAAAACTAGAAGAAATTATACTTGAGTATGGTAAATCAGAATGGTCGCAGACATAGACGAAACAAAATGCAAGTGGTGGGCTTGGCATAAAAAAAATCCTCAAGTGTGGGTTCTGTTTCAAAAATTTACTTTTGAGGCAATTAGGTCAGGCAGAACTCATTACTCGCATTGGGCTGTAGTTTCAAGGATTAGATGGGAAACAGATATAATAACTAAAGGTAATGCATTTAAAATATCAAATGATTTTATAGGTTATTATGCAAGGTACTTTATACACTCATACCCTGAGCATAAAGATTTCTTTGTGATCAAGCCATTGAAACATGAGAGGGGGAATAAGGATGGAGAAGAAAATGCTATCAGTAAAGTTGAGAGAATCGAAGAACTCTTTGGTTAATTTGCCAATAGGTTTTGAAAAAGAAGAAAAGAAAAACACATTAATAAAAAGGATAAAGTCTAAATGGCAAAGTGGGTATCAAAAAATAAAGTCAAACAAGTTGTAATCAATCCATTTTTTTACTTTGAGTTTGATCATATCCCTAGTAATGATGAGATCAAACAAGAGATACAGGATTTTATAGATACTAAGAATGTCAATTACTCAATTAAAGTTTCTTATCACGAAGAAAAAAAAGGGAACTTTTGGGATGCAGAGACACAGCAATTTTATAAATGGGATGAACTGCAAGAACTTGCAGAGACAAGAAAGGATTACAAACTAATGGAGAACTCTATCAATGACAATACTTAAATCGTTAATCATAGAGGGAGAGGATGAGGACTATAAGATTGATACGCCTATAGTTAAGGCTAAGACTTTTGCTGGGGCAGAAAGAAAGTTTAAAGGCAAAGATGTGGTAGGCATGATTAGAGTAGATGAGGATGAGTTTATGGTTTTTGTTTACGAAGAATGAAAACATCAAGTGCCAAAGCGAAAGGTCGCAAACTCCAGCAATGGTTTACTAATCTATTGGTTGAGGTTTTATCTTTGGATAAAGAGGACTTGGAATCAAGACCTATGGGAAGTCAGGGAGAGGACATCATCATGGGTAAGCAATCAAGAGATCAATTCCCTTACTCAATCGAATGTAAGAATCAAGAGGCAGTCAATGTATGGAAAGCATACGAACAGGCTGAATCAAACTGCAAGGACTATGAGCCTTTAGTTGTTATCAAAAGAAACAGGAGTAAGCCTCTAGTCTTAGTAGATGCAGAGCATTTTGTTTCACTCCACAAAAAATAATTTACACCAGATGTAACCCCAGAATCGGGGAAGCACTATTTTTTATTTTTCAAAAGCCTATAGCTCTAAGTTCTAGCTCAAGCTCAGAGAAAAAAAATCTGTGAAGGATAGATCATATAAGTATTAACAGGTTAATGTTTAATACTAGTTGCTTAAATCTAAGTCGCTTGATCTAGCTTGGGGTTCTATTTCTTGATAATAGAATTTTCTTAAGTCTGGTACACTTGCCAAAACATCATTTCTATTTTCTTTAATTTGTAGCAGTAACTCAGCTTTTTGCTGTGAGTTGAAATTAGGACTGTTTCTTACTTGGGTTTCTAACTCTCGTAACTCAGCTAACTCCTCAGCGTATTCACCTAGAGTTGAATCTATCTCTTTCAAAGCATCAGCCATTCCTAAATTATATTCATCTGTAAAACCTAAAGCACCAACATCACCCTCGTCAACTAGTTTTTTTTCTAATATTCCAAAAGCCCTTCGCAAATCTGCTGCATTTCTATAAAGGTCATAAAATAAATTTTGCTTCTGGGTTCCTTCTGGGCTTGCAACAAATGAACTTATAACTGGTAATTCATATAATTGTTTTTCAGGTGCTGGTACATCGGAAAAATTATCTTTATATATTTGATCTGCAATACTAATAGCATACCCACCTAATGTTCCACCATATCCTCTTACAGTATTCTCTACATACAAAGGACTTGTATCCCACCAATCACCTGCAGCTTTAAACATTTCAGGAGTTGTTGGTCTATAAATTAACTGACCATCTTCTTTAGCCATTGTTTCTAAATAGCTAGGAATAATTTTATTGCCTGTATAAAAATCATAGTTCAACCAATTTTCTGCGATTGGTTCTATGGCAGAAACTTGCAATGGATTAATGGCAATAGTTGACATAGATATTTTTTTAAATGCATTAATAGAATCTCTGCCTTCATCCGTACCATCCATATATCTAAGCATTCTTTCTGGAAAAGTTACAGCCAATGCACCAACTTCAAAAGCTTTTGGTATTTTAAATGTATATCCAGTAGGGTTCATACTGCCAGGTATAATAATATTATTATTAATAATATCATCGTCCATTTCTTTGTATTCTTCAGAATCTCTTACTAGCATATAGTAGTATGTAGCACCAGCCATAACAGATAATACTCTACTCCACACACCTGCCATTCTTGGTGCTCTACTTAAAGTTTTTCCAATGCCATATCTACCAACTAATCCTCTACCAAAAACATCTACACCTTGTATTCTTGGATTTAAAAACATAGTCCAACTAGCTAAGTTTTGCATTAAAGGATTGTTTCCTTTTTTAGTAAAGTTTAATACTTCTAATGCTTGAAAATTAGCCTCTGCTAAATTACCTGTTCTATTAATTGTATCTTCCCAAACAGCCATCCTACCTGCAGCATCAATAGCTGGGTTAACCTCACCAAACAATTCAAATAGTTTTACAAAAGCATCAAATGGTAATGTTGTAATTTTTCTAATAGTTGAACGAGATTGTTTTATTTCTTTGTTATATAATTTTTTAACTAATTCTTCAGTGTCTGTAACTGTAGAAACAACATTGTCATATCCTGTTACTATTCCTGCTCGTCTTAATTCAAGGTAGCTTTCTGGTAAATTTCCTGTAAGTTTGCCAGTTAAAACTTTAGCAAAGTTTTTAAACTGTGAAACAAAAGGTATTTGTTTATTTAATCTTGCACCAGATAAAGCAGTAACTGAAAAAGTTTCTCTCATAAAAGCAGCAATCCAAAAGCTAGGCGACAATGTAATAAGTTGTGATCTTATTGATTTAACTGATTTAAAAAATCTATCAGCAATAGAACCTGCAGAATTTTCTATAACATAATCTCCATTTAAAAATATAGTAGCTGCTTGGTATCTTGAAGGATCAACAACTTCAAAAGTTTTTGTTTCTCCTTCTACTCTAATTCTTACATGACCAACTTTAGGTCTTGGACCTTTAGTTCCTTTGATTTGTTTGGCAGTACCTTCTAAAACAAAGTTACGCATTGCTCTATTCATAGCAACATTCTTCATTCCCATTGTAATAGCTGCTCTTAAATTTCTAGATATACCTGTAATTGGATCAACAATATCTTTAGTTTCACTACCTTTAGCTACTTTAAATGGATTAATTGATAGCCCACCAAATATTTGTGGACCTTTAAATCCTGTTTCCATTCCTTCTAATGGTCTAAAGAATGGTATGTAATCACTATTAGCTGTCCATATGTTTGCTGTTTTTTCTGTAAGCATTCCAGTATCTACAAGAAACTGCACGATATGTTTATTCCAAAACTGATATTGATCAGCCATTACTTGTAACTCTGGATAATCTTTTAATGCTTGGGCTGCTTGTTTTCTGTGGGCATCTGTAACTTTTACTGCTCTACCTTCTTTATCAAATCTAGTTTCTCTTTGTACACGCATGACTGCCTGCCATAACATTAATTTATTACCATCATTATTTCTAAGTATGCCTTCAAATATTTTAGCTGGTGGTATTACTTCTTGTCCTTCAAAACCTTTTAAATTAGATGCACTTCTTACAGTAGTTAATCCTTGTTCTTTGTCATAGATTGGAAACCCATGTTGAAAAGATTGCATAAATATCTCGCCTGATCTATCAGCAAAAAATGCAGCAGCAGCAGCAGAATTACTAGCAAGTAAAATCTTATCTCCTATCTCTGGATTTTTTCTACCAACAGAATAATCAGAAGCAACAAGCCCTGAGTATCTATCTATAATTTCTTCTCTTAATTTACTTGGAGCAAAAGTATTTTCAAATTCATACTTACCTTTAAGTAATAAACTAATGGTGCTTTCTTTACCATTTATTTCATCATATACAGTAAGGTCGCTAATTAAATCCATCGCATTATTATTTAATGGCTTACTATTTTTTAATGAGTATTTAATTCTATTTGAATTACTGATAGACGAATCAATAACATCGTTAGGATTAGGATCGGAAGGAGTATTTTTACTTAATTTAAGCTGTTCGAGTACAGCATACTGTGCTTCAGGAGAAGCCTTGCTACTTACAAGAGAGGTATAATTTCCTGCTCTTGCTTTGTCTTCTTGGGCTTTGACTTCAATGACTGCTTCTTCAATAGCTTCAGATAGTCTTGTTCGTTCTGCATAGCTTTGTCGAACATCTCCGATTCCAATTTGTCTTGGACTTCCGAACTGGCGAAATAGTTGGGTATTGTCTTCTTCAACTGTCTGTTGCCCCTGTGCAAAGTTATTATTTAAGAACGCAAAGTTAGTTACTAAGCCTGTTCTCTTTAATTCATTATAGGTATCTCTTGGCGTATTATCAACATCAACAAAATAATCTGTAGCTATAAGCCTTCCGCTATCTACAAATCTATTTAACATTCTAATTAAAGCATGGTTAAAATCTGTATCAATAAGACCAACACTTACCTCGTAGCCTTTATCTTGTAGCATTTTTATTTTCTTTTCTATGCTCTGATACTTTCTACTACTACCAACACTAGGAATAATAATGTTACTACCATTATCGCTTAATGTTTTTAATACTATATTGCTATATTGACTAGACATAGGTGCGACTGAGTTTGCACCTAGTCCACTACCAAATCCCGGCAAGATTCTTTTAGCATCATCTGAATCTATAATGGCTGCTTGTTGTTCTGTTGCTAGTTGCTCTGCAAAATATGATTTACCTGATGCTGGAAGTCCGAGTAAAAATGTAGCTTTTTTACCTTGTTCTACAGTATTACCTGCATAACTATTAGATTTATTAATTAAATCTAATACAGTTTGTGTTTGTATTTCTTCTTCGTATATAGGAATGCTAAACATTCTTTGTTCAGCTTCGACTAATGCAGGATGATTAAGCAATTCTAATAACTGCTCTTGATTAATAGATGAAAGATCAATGTTATTAATTAATTGTTTTAATTTATTTTGTTCATTAGCAAACTCTCTATCATCCATTGTTCTAAGAATAGGTTCATTTAATCCACCTAATCCTAATAGTTCTTGCTGTATAAACTCTCTAGTATTTTCTTCGCCTTTTGATTTTTCTTTTTGTATTCTTTCGTGAATTTTTTTAACTTCTATTTCAGGCACTCTATCTATACCAGATATTTCTAAGTCTTCTCTATTAACAAGCAACTCCATTTCATCAGCATAACTATATACTTGTTTAGAAGTTTGACTTTGTATAGGAGAAAAATTAATTTGACTTTTTTGCATCATTAATGCATTCATATTTGCAAGAACTTTTGATTTAGGTACTAAAAATTCTTTAATTACTTCTTGTGTTTCATCAACTAATGAAAATTTATTTGCTGCTTCTTTGCTTGTAGTAACTGGAATAACATTATAGTTATCTTTAATATTTCCGCCTCTATATACAACAATGTATTCAGGAAAATTTTCTAATGATGCATCTGTAATTTCTTTAATTACTTCTTGTGCTTCAATTATTTGTTCTTTAGTTGGCATTTCTTCAACAACAGATAAATTATCTTTTTTTGTATTTTGATCTAAAATATATGACATCATCATTCTGTCTATAAATTTTTTATCTAATTCTAATGTAGCAGCAATAAATTCAGAGCCACCAAATAAATCAACTTCTGAACTTCTAGGATCAGTTAATTCCATAAGATTTAAAATATATGGATTTGTAGATTTAGAAGGATCATTCATATTTCTAAATGCAACCTGAGCTAAATTATTATAATTAGCTTCTTCCATTAACTCTTGAACTGTAGCGTTATCTAATCTACCTGCTGTTCTTTTAAGACTAAACTTTGTTCTAGGTGCTTGACCTACCAATGGTTCAATGTTTTCTTCTGATACTTTATTTAAAGGAATGCTGCTAGATTCTATGCCAAATAATTGTTCTCCTTGTTTGTTATAAGGATTAGACATAGCACCTTCATTACCTACATTGTATATTCTAGGATGAAAGCCTACTGCCCTAAGAGGAACATTAACTGTGGTTACTTTAGTTTTATTACCTAATGGTGTGTAATATAAATGACCTTGTAGCTGTGCAGTTCTTATAGCATCAGCTTTATTTCTATGCATAGTAGTAAATCTACTTCTAGAAACATCTCCTACTAAATACATAGGTGTTGTATTGTCTGGGTTTACCTCAATCAATCCTTTTTTAATATCAGTTTCTAAAGCTATTTGTGATAATGCTCCAGTTACTGATATAAGATTTCTAACTTCTTTTGAATTATTTAAATCTTGCTTTCTTCTTTTAGTAAGAAAATTAGATAGTATCTCATCTTTGTTTTCAGAAACATTTGTAAATACATCCATTTGATCTGTAAATTGATTATGTTTTAAACCAAAAAGAAACTCTCTTGTTAATGGATTAACTCCTGACTTAGCTAAAGAATATTTTAATTGTGGTGCATCAGATAGTCTTGAATAGAATGAATCTTCTACTTCTTCAGTATCAATACCAGCAGCTTTAGCTGTTTGTATTATGTTTTCAAAACCAGAATTTACTCTGTCTAATTCTAATGTAGTTCTAACTATGCCTGTTTCTCTATTGCTTATATTTCCTTTTTGTACTTTGTTAAATATATCTGTAGCATTTTGAAAACCATTATCTTGAAATGCATTACTAGTTCTTTCAAAAAAGTTAGAAACTTTATTAAAGATTTGTTGAGGTTTACCTGTAATACTTTTTTTATTTTTTGCAAAATCTTCAAAGGCTCTAGCAATAGCTTCTTCTACTACATCTGCTTCTGACTGTACAGCACCTTCTGCTATAGCTTGTTCAGTTGTATATTCTTCTATTGCTTGTTCATAATATGTATTTTTACTACCTTTAGGTTTTGTGTTTAATACATAGTTTCTTAATGTTGTATATTCAGATTCGTTAAATACATCAGCTTGTCTAAGCGAATGCCAATTTTCATGAGTTAAATTTACTGCTAATTCTGATAAATATTTTTCAGGATTATTTTTATAATCTTGTCCTGCTCTATCTATAGGAATTATTATTTGATCAAATACAGGATCATAAATACCTGCTGCATCACTTACTGTTTGTCCTTGTGCATTTGTAACATAATCTACAAATTTAATTCCTGTGCTTTCTAAACCAATAGATTTAAATTGTTTTAATAAAGAAGATTTAATTTTCTCTAATCTTTCATTATCATTTACTTCGCCTTCAAGTTTTAAACTGCCATCAAAGTTATACTTTTGATTGCCTGTTCCAATAAATGTATATCTACCATTTGTTTCTTTAACATAACCAGCAGTTACTAAATCTTCTCTTAGTCTTTTTGCTTCTTCGGCATTTAATGATGTGTTGTCTTGAATTGTTTTTAAACTTGGATTGTTTAATTTAATGATAGCTTCTAGTGCTTTAGAGTAGTCATTGAGATTGTATGTGCGTGTAGAAAAATCAGGCAATGGTATTGTCTGAGATGATTGTGGTAATTCATTAATAGCTGCGTATAAAATTCTGCGTTGAGCAGCACTCATGCTATCTATATTAGTTTCACCAGTTAGTTGTAAAGCTAATCTTTTAAAAGCATTACCATTAAAATCTACATCAATATTTTTTTGTTTAAATAATTTTTTTAATTTAGGAATAGAAATATTATCTAACTTAGAAATTGTAATTAATTCTTCATAAGTTGGATCAGCTTTAAAATCTTCTGCTCTTTGATTTATTATTTTGTCAAACTGAGATTTAGATAAAATATTTTTTAATTCACTTATAGAAATAGAATTTTTTGAACCTGTAGCATTTTTAATTAACTCTAATGTCTGTGCATTTATATTTAATTCTTCAAGTTCTTGTATGCTTATACCATCATAGTATGGGTTGTTTAATATTCTGCCTAAACTTTTTATAGTTGGATTATCTTTATCAGCATTTTGCATCAACAATACATCTTGAGTTGTATCTATTGCATATTGTATTTGACTAATAGAACTTAATTCTTTTTGTATCTTTAATGCTTGTTGTTGCGATTGATAAGTATAGGTTTCGTTTGTTTTAGGGTTTACTAATGGATTACCTGTAACATCATAAATAGTAAATGTTCCATCTTCATTTGTTTTAACTGTAAATGCGTTTGGGTATTGACCTGTTTCATTACTTACAACTGTAGGAAAATTTTCAGGACTTCTTGAACTATCTGTAAAATCTTCGTATATTTTAAATGCTTCTAAAAATTCTGGAGATGAATCCATAAGCTCATCAATAGCTTGTGATTTTGCTTCTTCTTTAGTTTGTCCTGCTTTTTCTAAATCACTAGCTCTTTGATTTACTTGTTGTTTTATAGTTTGAGATTTTTGACCATCTATTTCTTTTCCTCTATCTACTATATTTTCAAAAGCAAATTGTTTTCTTAAATAATTTTCTTGTGCTACATTTTTAGCTCTTACATATTCATTTCTACCTGCTGATAGCTGTGCAAATGTAACTTCTACAGGGGCAAATGCAAACTCACCTAATGCTTCAAAAGCTATGTCAGCATAATTTAGGTTCTCTCCTTCTTCTAAGTTAAAGTATTGAGCCAAAGCCTCACCACTACCACCCAGCGTTGCTTGTATAGGTGCTTGTGCTGTTGAGTTAATGACTGCTCTAGCCATCATGTTTTGTACTTTGGCTGGTGCTAATACTTTAGTTCCTATTCCAAAAGATATAGCATCTAAAAAACCAATAGCAATTCCACGCTTAGTTGAATATGATTCTGCTGCTTCTATTAATTCTTTATTACGATAGGCAGCATCTAAAGATGCTGGGTCTGTAACATCTACACCTTGTTTAGTTAAGTACTCAAAAAAAGATCGATTTGCATCTATTACTCCTGAGGTAGCACCTGCTGCTGCTGCACCTGCAAATGGACCACCAAGTACAGTAGCTACTGCTCCAGCAGATAAAGACTGAACCATAGGTACTGAACTTAATCCTACAATGTCTCCAACTAAATCAATTTTTTGCGATAGTGTTGTGCCTTGTGTAAGGTTGTATAAAACATTATCAAACTTAGGATATTGACTAGTAATTTTTAAAGCATCAGATTGTAATATCTCGTTTGCTTTTGCTTGTTGTTTATTTGTTTGTTCAGTTAACTCATCTTTGTAAGCATATAAACCAATACTATCTTGTTTATTTTTTTTTTCTAAATCAGCTGTAATTTTTGCATCAACCATTCTATCTGCAGCAGTAAAACCAAATTTAGGAATTGGTGTTATTGTTTCTTCAACCCCTGTACCATTTAAAATTAAATTTAGTCTATCTATTTCTTCTTGATTATCTTCTGCAGTAGCTACTTCTAATTGTTTTTCTATTTCTTGTACTTGCGAATCTATATTTTTATACTCAAATTTTAAACTATTAATTTCAGTATCAAGTAAACTTTGCTCTATCTGTTTACCAAAAGAATTACCTTCTTGATATAAACCATACTCTTGTAGTTCTGCTGGAGATACATAGTCTGGATCGTCAGGTCTTGTACCACCTAAACTAGTTAATGCATCTAAACCAAAGTTAGTTCCAAGCATTCCTTGTGTTGCTGTTCCAACTGATGATTCTTCTTGTGGAGTAAAATCTGGCTCAGAGTCTTCTAATGATTCATTATATAAACCATATTTTTTTAGTTCTTCATCAGAAAAATTAATAGCCATGATTAACTAGCTGGTAATGGTGGTAATCCTGCTTGTTGTCTTGCTGCTGCTGAAGCTTTGTTTCTTTGTTCTTCAGTATATTGATTCCATACAGCATTCATTTCTTCTGTAGATTTACCTGGATTTGCTTTTTTCCATTGCACTTGCCAAGTTAATTTATCAATACCTGTAGGCTCTAGCTCAGTTGCAAATTCTGTTGCTTGTCTTATTGATTGACTATATATACCACTTGCAGCAACTCTCTGACTTGCCATGTTATTTAGTTTATTGTAATCAATTTCTCCTGCTACTGTATTGCCACTTGGATCAGCCATTGCTTCTTCTTCAGTAAAGTAAATAGGTAATGTTTTAGCTTTATCTTTTTCAGTAAGATTTAATATGCCAACTATCTCTTGTTCTGTTTTACTCATCTGATCAAATGCATTTTTATCTTTAGCATTTTTAGTAAGATTAGTGTAGTAGTTTTCCATCATTCTGTTGTAATCACTTTTCTGTAACATTCCTACATCAGCAGCCCTTTGTGCTCTTTCTTTTCCTTCTTGTGAAGCTTTTAATGTAGCTTGTTCAAGCTGTAATTTTTGCATATTGCTTTCTTTCTTATCTATTTGTTCATTAGTTTTAGCAATACTGTCTATTGTGCTTGATAGATTTTTATTTAAATCTTGTGGAGTAGCAGATGTACCTACAGCTAATCCAGCTTTAAGAAGATTTAATCCACCTAAAAATTTCTTTTCTTCTGCAAGTTTTTTAGGCATGAGTTTATTCATAGATTCATAATACTCACGAATAAGTTTTTCTGATTCAGATTCTTCTCTATCTTTTGCAGTTCCATAATTCATGTAATCAAAATACGCTTGTGTTTTAGGGTCTATACCTTCAAACAAATTAGGTACTTCTGTTCCAACTTGCATCATTACAGGTTGATTACTCATCATAGCTTGTGATGGTTGGGCTTGTGGTTTTGGTTGTAATAAACTACCAATACCCTGTTGCATTGCATTAGGCTGTGGTTGAGCCTGTGCTACCTGCATAGCCATTTCTTCACGCATTGAAGGTCTAGGTGGGGTTTTAGCATTTGCAGCCATACGCCCCTCGTGGTCAGTACGCATTTCTTGTCTGCGTTGTATCTCCGACATAACTAAATATTGTGGAAACATTCCAGATGGATTAGTCATTTCACTAGAAAGACTATCGTCTGGAACTGATTTTAATTTATCTTCTACTTCAATTATATTCATGTATTAACCCGTTAATATTTAACCGCCACCTAAGGCTCTTTGTAATCCTAATGCACCTAACCCAAGACCTAGTAACTGTGATGTTCCACTAGCCTGTGGTTGATAAGATGAAACTTGTGTACCTGGAGTAACAGGTAAACCTTGTAGTATCTGACTTTGGAAACCAAGCTGTTGTCTTGGATAAGCTAACTGATTTAGATAATCTTGATAGCCCATATCTAATCCTGCTTGTTGGAAGTTTCTTCCAATCTCTTGTGCTTGTTGTGCTTGATCTAATCTATCAAAAGCTAACTGTTGTTGCATAGGTGCTTGTGCTGCAAGTAACTGTGCTGATGCTAATCTTTGTTGTTGAGTAGCTTGATCTGCACCTAATCCTGCAAGACCTAATTGCCTTGATCTAATATTAGCATCTATATCGGCTTGTTGTGCTGCTAACCTTTGACGATCTGCAAATTGAGCAGCAGCATCTCTTGCTTGTTGTTCAGCAAATGTTTGACTTGCACCAAATTGTCTAGACCTATCAGCCATTTCTTGAGCACTTAAATCTTGTGTTGCTGCAAACTGTCTTGATCTGTCTGCCATTTCTTGTGCAGTTAAACCAAACTGTGCATCTTGTCTTCTTTGTTGTTCAGCAAATTGTGCAGCCGATAAACCTGTTTGTTCCATTGCTTGTCGTTGCTGTTCTCCAAATGAAGCTGCTCCAAATCTTGAAGCTCTATCTCTTTCAAACTGATCTTGTGCTTGTGCATAAGCATCTCTTTGTCCTCTAGCTTGTATATCTCCTAGCTGTTGACCTAAGTTTCTTTCTCTTTCTGCTTGAACAATAGCTTCACGATAACCACCTAATCCACCTTGTTGAGTTGCAGCATCGCCTATACCTTTACCCATAATATCTGATGATCTAGTAGCTTCTCTTTTTTCTATATCTGTAACCATTTGTTGAAATGGATTCATATATCTTTGAGCTACATCTGTACCAAAATCTTGTGATTGATATTGTTGTGCTGGAATAAAACCAGTAAATCTTTCTACATCATAATTTTCTTGAAAGTTTGCAGGATCATACATAGATTGAAAGTTAGCTGGATTATATCCACTATCAAAAGTACCAGTTTGATAAGCAGATGTAATATCAGCAGGATCATATGTTGCTATGTCTTGACCTGCAGTTGCACTACCAGCAGATGCTACACCTCTAGCAATATCAGATGCTTGATTCATTTCTGCTGGACCACTACTTAAACCTAAAGCAGTTTGTCTAGCTAAAGCTCTTTGTGCTGCAGGACTTTGTTGTGCTAATCGTTGACCAGTATAAGGTCTATAAGGCTGTAATGATTCAGCCTCACTTCTCTGCATAAGCCTAGTGAAATAAGGCTCTGCATATTCAGGTAAATTAGTTTGTGTTACTGTTGATTCTGTGGTTTGAGGACCACCGCCTCCGCCTTTACTCATTGTCAAATCTCCTTTCAAATACTGTGTATGCTTTATCCCATCCAGACTTTCCTAACCATTTCCAAAATCCAAATCTTGCGGTACATTCTATACCATCACATTTGTTATCTTTTGCCCAAGCTTCAGCTTTCTTTAAAAAAAGCCAAGCCCAATTTTCTAAATCTTTTCCACCTAAATATTGTATTGCACATCTTTTGCTTTGTGGATAATGTACAAATTCAGTTGTTGCTACTCCTCTAACTGTATTATCTTCTGTAAAAATAACCCATAGTTCTTGTCGCTGTTGTATGCAAGATGTTTTTAAAGCTTCTAAATTCCATCTACCATTTGATCTATCAACAGCTTTTTTTAAATATGGTTCTACATCATTCCATAAAGTATGCACATAATTTCCGGGCACTAAAGTAACTATGTACTCAATATTACTTTTATAATTAACTTTGTTTATATCTTCTTG
>Ga0209193_1001203_pt1 | contig 13850 bp, 21 predicted proteins | sample COGITO_mtgs_1003_FD_185515 | JGI IMG/M metagenome (GOLD analysis project Ga0209193, IMG submission 185515) | Pelagic marine microbial communities from North Sea - COGITO_mtgs_100330 (SPAdes) (version 2) | ecosystem: Environmental > Aquatic > Marine > Epipelagic ... | reverse complement strand
CAAACTGTTACAATGGGTGAAACCGTATTAACGGTCAAAGATATGCAAGTAAATTTGCAACTTTGTAGAAGCCAATTCCACGATACTTGGACTGCGATCGAAATGGGTGCTTCTGCCTTTGCAGATATTCCTAAATCTTTTGAAGATTATCTTCTTGGATATGTTGCTTCTAAAGTTGCAGCTTCTAACGAAACTTTATTGTGGACAGGTGTTGATGGTGCTAATGCTTATGATGGTATCGTTACACTATTAAACGCAGCAGGTTTACCAGCAGCACAAGATATTGCTTCAGTAGCTTCTTTGGCATCAAACGTAATCGATGAAATGGGTAAAGTAATTGATGCTATACCAACAACGGTTTACGGTGCAGAAGATTTGAAATTGTATGTTTCTTCAAATATCGCAAGAAATTATGTACGTGCTTTAGGTGGTTTTGCAGCAGCAGGACTTGGAGCTAATGGTACTGAAAACAAGGGTACACAATGGTACACAAACGGACAACTTTCTTTTGATGGTATTCCTGTATTCGTTGCTAACGGAATGGCTGACAACACAATGGTAGCAGCACAGACTTCTAACTTGTATTTCGGAACGTCTTTATTGTCAGATTGGCAAGAAGCTTCTGTAATTCCAGTTCATTTATATGATGGATCTGATAACGTGAGAATCGTTATGAGAATGCAAGTAGGCGCACAAGTAGGTATTGCAAACGATTGTGTAGTTTATTCAGTATAATATTAACCAGAACGATTAAAGGGTGGGTAAAATAACCTGCCCTTTTTTGTTCATAAAACTTTAAAAAAATGAGTTGTGATATAATTTCTGGGAGAATTGAGGAGTGCAAATCGTCAGTTTCTGGGTTAAAATCCATCTATCTAATCAATTACGAATCTTTGAATAGTGATGATGCTACATACGACACAGTTACGGCAAACCACGAAGATGAATTAATTTCGTGGACGCCAGTAGATACGGCTACGGCTTTAACACTTTATAAATTTGAACTAAAATCAACTACTAATAGTTTCGTTACGGCTATTAATTCAAGTAGAGATAACGGAACAACATTCTTTGAGCAGACTTTAGTAGCTGCCTTAAAAAAACAAGATGTTGTTACACACAAAAACGTAAAACTTCTTGCTTACGGAAGACCAAGAATTGTTGTTCGTTCTATGACAGACCAATTCTTTATGATGGGTCTTGATCAAGGCGCAGATGTTTCAGCAGGAGAAGTATCTTCTGGTGCAGCACTTGGAGATTTTAACGGATATTCTTTAACGTTTACGGCTATGGAAGAACTTCCAGCTAACTTTATGAATGTTTCTAACGAAACTGCTTTAAAAGCGTTTTTTAATAATGGTACTGATGATGCAACTATCAACGATGGTACTGCATAAATAAGATTCTTTCTTATACCTTTCATAACAAAGAGGCACTTTTCGGAGTGCCTTTTTTTGTTTAAATACTCAACATTTATTTTGATTAGAATAATGGCTTTTTAGTTTAATCGCATATCTCAACTTTTTAATGTTAGTACACGTCAATAAGTAAGAAAGTTTGTTAGAACGCACGAAAATGCGTATTTGAGCATTTGTTTTATTCGTTTTTTATTAGTATGTAAACACGAATTAAAAACAAAATATTCAAAAAAAAGTTATTATAGTAGATATGATTATTTTACAACCGATAGCAACAGAACAAAGTTTTAGCTTTATACCAAGAAGCCAAACTTATGACACGTTATTTATTACTGGAGAATCTACAAACGTAACAACTGAAATAACAATAACAAGTTTTACTAATGGAGATTACTACGATACAATAAACGCAACTTTTGTTAATGGTTTATTCAATTTAGTAAACAATACTTTTTACACTTTGGAACTAAAAAACGGAACAACGGTAGTACACAAAGACAGAATCTTTGTAACGGATCAAACACCAGTTGTAAACTATTCTGTAAATGATGGAGAATTTACTTCAAACGTCAGTAACAACGAATTTATTATTTATGAGTAATAACATACACGTATTAGAATTAAGTGGCTACGAAGCACCTGTAATTAAAGAAAGCAAACGCGAAGATTGGGTGGAATTTGGCGAAGATAATAACTACTATCAGTATTTAATCGACAGATACACGAATAGCACTACTAACAACGCTATAATAAACAACATCACTCGTTTATTATACGGCAGAGGTTTAAGTGCAACAGACGCTTCAAGAAAGCCTAATGAGTACGCGCAAATGATGGCACTATTCAATAAAGATTGTGTAAGGCACTTATGTACGGATTTAAAGTTGTTAGGACAATGCGCAGTTCAAGTCATATACACGAAAGGCAGAAAGAAGATAGCACAAGTTCATCATATACCTGTTCAATTATTACGTGCCGAAAAGTGTAACGAAGAGGGCAAAATCGAAGCTTACTATTATTCAGACGATTGGACAGATTTAAGAAACTATAAGCCAAAAAGAATACCTGCCTTTGGTTGTTCAAAAGAAGATATTGAAATCTATTTTATAAAGCCATATAGTGTAGGAATGAAGTATTATTCTTTGGTAGATTTTATCGGCGGTATTCCTTATGCAGTTTTAGAAGAAGATATTTCTGAATACTTAATTAACGAAGTAGAAAATGGATTTAGTGGAAGAAGTGTAGTGAACTTCAATAACGGAGTGCCAAGTGAAGACCAACAACAAATAATAAAAAACAAAGTACAAAGCCAATTAACAGGAATGAGTGGCGAAAAGTTAATAGTAGCTTTTAACAACAATGCAGAATCAAAAACTACTGTAGATTCTATGCCTGTAAATGACGCACCAGATTTGTATAGTACTTTATCGGAAGAGTGTTTAAGAAAAATAATGTTAGCACACAATGTAACGAGTCCTTTATTGTTTGGCATAGCATCGTCTAATGGATTTAGCAGTAATTCAGACGAATTAAAGGATTCGTTTGCGTTGTTTTCAAATATGGTAATTGCACCGATGCAAGAACTTTTGTTAGATGCTTTCGATCAGATACTTGCATATAACGGAATAGCTTTAAACTTATTCTTTAGAACGTTAAAGCCTTTGGAGTTTGTAGATTTAGAAAACGTACAAACAGAAGAACAAGCACAAGAAGAAACAGGGTTAGAATTAAGTGGCGATTTTGTAGGCAAAGAACTCATAGAACTTGGCGAAATGCCTAAAGCTGATTGGTTGCTTATAGATGAATTTGAAGTAGACTACGACACAGACGAAGACGAAAATACGTTACTTTCAAGCGACATAAAAACGGAATTAAGCCTAAAGGATAGATTAATAAATTTAGTAAGTACAGGAACGGCATTTCCAAACGCAAAAAGTGGTCAAGATAGGGTTATAGATAGTGTTAAATTTATAACACGTTATGTTTATGCAGGAGAAAAGAAGTCAAATAGTAGAGATTTTTGTACTAATATGATGGGAGCAGATAAGATATATCGTAAAGAAGATATTATTAGAATGGGCAAAAGTGAAGTTAATAAAGGTTGGGGGCCAAAAGGCACGAATACTTATTCAATTTGGAAGTTTAAAGGTGGGGGTAATTGCTATCATAGATGGAACAAGCAGATTTATGTAGCTTTTGAGGGTACTGGCATAGATGTAAGAAGTCCTAAAGCCGTTCAAATATCAAGTGCAAAAGCAGCGAAGTATGGCTACAAAATAAGGAATGACAAAAGAGTAAGTCAAAGACCTATTGATATGCCTAATCAAGGTTTTTTACCAAGCAATAAATAAAAGATATGGCAAAAGCACTATTAATAAGCAGACAGGACGCGATTCGTTTTACAAATATGAACGGAAACATAGACACGGATAAATTTATTCAGTACGTTTCGATCGCACAAGACATACATATACAATCTTTATTAGGAACTAAACTACTTGAAAAGATACAAGCTGAAATAATTGCAGGAACTTTAGCGAATCCATACAAAGACTTATTAGAAATTTACATTAAGCCAAGTTTGATTCACGCAGCTATGTTAGAATTCTTGCCTTTTAGTGCCGTTACAATAGCTAATAAAGGAGTATATAAACACGGAGCAGAAAATTCAGAAACAGTAAGTAAAGAAGAAATAGATTTTTTAGTAGAAAAACAACGTCAAACATATATGCACTACAAAGAAAGATGCGTGGCATATATTTGCGACAACAACACGGACTTTCCAGAATTTAATACAAATACAGGAAGTGATATGAGTCCAAACGAAGATACTAACTTTAGTGGTTGGGTACTATGAAGAAACACTATACACCAAAAGAAAAAAACGTAAAGCGTTTACAGACGTTTTTAAATAAATACTATGGCAGAAATAAAGATCAGCGACCTAACGGCAAAGAGTGCTAATTTATCGAATAACGATTTATTTGTTATTGCAGAAAGTGATGGCGCAGGTGGTTATGTATCAAAGAAAATCACAGGCGCAGAAATAGCAGCTATTGCAGGAGAAAATATATATCTTGTAGATGGCACTATTAGAAGCAATAGAACAATAGATTTAAACGGTGTTTACTTGGCTTTTCAAAATAGTGGCGCAGATGTCTTTAAAATTAGTGCTGCTGATGTTATAAGCTTCAATAATGCCTATTCATTTCCTACGGCAGATGGAACGGCTGGACAAGTTTTAAAAACTGATGGTGCTGGAACTTTATCTTTTAACCAACCAACGACAGGATTATACGCACAAACGGTAGTTAGTGCAACACTAACAAATACAACAACAGAAACAAGTATAGTAGGAACAGGAGTAGGAAGCTTAACAATTCCTGCTAATCACTTTGTTGTTGGCGATTCATACCACGCAAAAATTGGTGGCGAAATTTCAGCACAAAATGGCGACGATATCACAATAAGAATTAAGAGTGGTGCAACAGTATTAGCAACAACAGGCACTATTTCTTTAAGTCCAACGACAGGTTTAGGGTGGGAGTGTGAAATTGATTTTACAATAGCAGCTATTGGAGCAACAGGAAGTATTTGTACAAATGGAAATTTTGCATATACACGAAACACAGGGGGATTAGAGGGCTATGTATTTCAAGATGTAGAAGCTTTTGATTCAACTATTGCAAACACTTTAGATATTACGGCAGAATGGGGACAAGCTAAAACACAAGACGAAATACATAGTGCAAACTTTGTACTACATAAAACATATTAAAAATGGCAAACACGATAGATTGGGGACAGGCAGCAGTAAACAACACGAATGGATTCGGAAAATCAGCAACAAATAATACAATAGATTTTGGAGAAATATGCGCAGATTCTTGGAGTCCAGAAACCAACTTAACAGGAACAGGTGCAACACCAAGCTTTAGCAATACTCAAAGTATAGAGCTTGATGGAATGGATGCCTTTGTTACAATGGGTAACGTATTAAATATGGCAGATGATGGGACTGATGCCTATTCTCTTTCTTGTTGGTTTAAAACTACAAGTACTGCAACTCAATTGATGATAGCCAAACAAACAAATGCCTCTCCGTATAATGGTTATAATTTGTATATGAGTGCAAATCGTTTCAAGTTTGCTTTAGGAACAACTACCTCAACTGCCGCAATACAAGGACAAACAGGTCTAAATGGTTCAATTACTGATGGTAATTGGCACAATGTTGTTTTAACTTATGACGGCTCACAAGATATTAGCGGATTTAATTTATATTATGACGGGATAGACACTACTATATTCTCTATCGCAAATAATACACCAGCTTCTGTTTCAAATACTGCAGATTTCAATATAAGTGGTAGAGGTAGTGCAGCGTTATTCTTTAATGGCAACATTGACGAGGCAAGTTATTTTAATTCTCAACTTTCTGCAAGTGATGTAACTGCAATATATGGAACAGGCGTTCCTAACGATATCTCTTCATTAAGTCCACTATCTTGGTGGCGATTTGAAGGCACAGGATTAACGGCAACGGATAGTGGAACAGGTGGAAATGATGGAGTATTAGATAACACGGTAGTAAGGAGTACTGATGTACCTACATAAAAACGAATTAAAATAAAATAAAATGCACGGATTTGAACATTACGCAATAATAGACATAGAAGCAGCCAACGCAGTAGACTATTCACAAGTTGGAGAAACAAGTATTGATACGATTAGAATGAATTTAGCTTTAACTGAATTTGTTTTAAAATGGCATCACACACCAACATTTATAGAAGATGGAACAATAGTCCCTTTACAAGTTTTAACACACGAAGAGGCTTTGGCACTTATGCAAACGCCAGAATGGAGTGAAGAAATACCTGTTGAGTAATGGATATTAGAAACCATCAAAACGTACTTGCAGTATTATATTTTCTTGCTGGATGCTTCTGTGCCTTTTCTTGTATGTTTACGAGTACAGAATTATACGTACAAAGCTTTGGTATATTTCTATTATTAAAAATAATTTGGCTAATATCGGAACAACTATAATATGAAAACACAAGTCATACTTTTATTAAACAAACTAAATACTTATTCTATGAAACTTGTAGCGATTGTGAGTGCGTTCTTTATGCCGATTTGTGGTATATTGATCTTGATAGGCTTTGCCGTGCTGATGGACACAATTACTGGAATCTGGAAAGCCAGAAAAACAAAAACAAAAGTAACAAGCAGAAGATTATCAGCTATTGTAAGTAAGATATTACTTTATGAAGCAACGGTTATGCTATTCTATGCTATGGATTATTTTCTATTAAATGATATTGTTATTTCGTTTTTTAGTATTGAATTACTAACTACAAAAGTTCTTGCTTTAGTTCTTGTGTCAATCGAACTTATTTCTATTAACGAAAACTATAAAGCCGTAAAAGGAATTGATTTGTGGGCATCTTTAAAAAACTTATTTGCAAGAGCAAAGGAAGTAACAAGCGATTTTAAAAACATCAAAAAAAATGAAGATTTGTAAATGTTGCAGACAACCAATAAAATTGGATAGTAAAAACTTATACATATTTGATAACGGACACGGTGGAATTATAGATGGTGTATATCAAACGGCTGGCAAACGAAGTCCTATTTGGGAAGATGGCACACAATTATTTGAGGGCGAATTTAACAGGGCTATTGTAAAGAGATTAATGAAGCTTTGCGAAGCTGCAAATATTGACTGCATTAATTTAGTAGATACAAATGTAGATATTCCTTTAAGCACCAGAACAAGCCAAGCCAACGAAATTTACAGGAACACGGACAAGCCTTGTATTTATATTTCTATTCACGCTAACGGCTTTAGTGATGAGGCAGCTCACGGATGGGAAGTTTACACAAGTGTAGGAGAAACAAAAAGCGACGAGATCGCAGAAGTATTATTCAACAAAGCACAGGCAGAATTTCCTACTCACACAATGCGAAAAGATACAAGAGATGGAGATTCGGACAAAGAAGCAAATTTCTACGTTCTTCAACATACGGCTATGAGTGCGATATTAAGTGAAAATTTCTTTATGACTAACGAATCTGAATGTAGGCTATTGATGAGTGAAGAGGGTAGAGATAGGATAGCAAAGATTCATTTTGAAATGATTAAAGAATTAGAGAAATGAAAGCAATCTATTTAATTTGCGTTCTAACGCTTTTTTCTTGTTCAGCGAAGTATCACTATAACAAGGCACTTAAAAAGGGCTTAGAAGTCGTTAAAACAAGCGACACGATAAGAATAAGCACTATTGATTCTGTTCCAGTAATAAAACACGATACTATTGTATATGAACACTTCTATACACAAAAAGATACAATCATAATGTATAAGAATATAATTGTACCTAAAACAAGATTAGAAACACGAATAGAATACAAGCTAAAACGCGACACTATAAAAATGATTACAAGAGTAGAAGTACAAAAAGCCAAAGCAGATGGCAAGAAAAACAAGAAGCCTAACTATTGGCTTATGCTAATCTTTGTTTGTGTGTTTGGTGGTGTTGTATTTATCGCAAGTAAGTTAGTTAATAAATATTTATGAAAGTAATAAGGCACGGAAGCAACGTACACGAAATACAACTAAAAGGAGAAGATGTGAGAATAGCTATGTTAAGCGACTTACACTGGGATAATCCAAAATGCGACCAAGACTTATTAAAAAAACATTTAGACTATTGCAAAGAAGAAAACATTCCTGTTGTAATTAACGGAGATATGTTTTGCTTAATGCAAGGAAGAGGCGACAACAGACGTAACAAATCAGATATAAGGCCAGAACATAATAACGCAAGATATTTAGATTCAGTAGTTGAAACGGCAGTTGAATGGTTTACACCTTATGCAGATATTCTTACTGTGATAGGTTACGGCAATCACGAAACGGCTATAATCAAGTGGCAAGAAACAGACATCTTACAAAGATTTGTTGATCTATTAAATTTAAAATGCCATTCTAACGTGCAGACAGGTGGATATGGTGGTTGGGTTATTGTTAAAATGATAAATTACACAAGAGTAGTTACAACAAAAATTAAATATTTTCACGGTTCTGGGGGTGGTGGAGTAGTTACAAAGGGTGCTTTAAATCTTACAAGGGCTTTAGAAATTTATGAGGGTTGTGATGTTTATACAATGGGACATATACACGAAAATTCAGCACGTAATGACGTTAGAGATACTGTTGAACATAACGCACACAAAGGCTATTATATAAATCATAAGCCTATTCACTTAATGATTACAGGTTGCTACAAAGAAGAATACGCAGATGGCTCAAAAGGTTGGCACGTTGAACGTGGCGCACCAATTAAGCCGATAGGTGGTCGTATGCTTACAATCAAAATTGAAAGAAGTAGATCAAACGGCAAAGACGAAACACTTAAATACATAGATTCACACCGAATATTCTAAACAACACTTTTGTAACTTATTGATTTCTAAACAACTAAAAAATAATTGTAACTTTTTTTGTTGATAAGTCGTTATATATTGTTAATAATGTATATATTTGTCTATACAAATTAATTAAATACTTAAAAAAATGAAAAAACTTAATGACGTTTACTTGACAACTGAAGAATTTAAAAAAGACTTAAACAGTTGTTTGACTATATTACAGGAACCAACTGACAATCAAAAATATTATGTATGTGAATATATTTCATATTCATTTTATACAAGTTTAGTTAATGTTTATATAAAGTAAAAATTATGACACGATTAGAAAAATTAGAAACACTTACTCAAATTGATGAGTACATTAAGTATTACAAAGACCGTATTGATGAAAGAGAATGGAGTAATGAATTTGGTGCTGGTTTGCAGCTTCAATCAATTAGAAAAATCAATGACCACGATATTGATATATTTAACAGATGTATTGATAGGTTAAATGATAGGTTTAGAAAATTAGTATTAACACTTAAATAAATAGATTATGAAAGAGAAAGAAGCAAAGAAAGAATTAATATTAGGATTCGTGTTTATGTGGACTGCGTTCACAATGTATTATGTATTATTAAATTTATTAGTATGAGTTACGAAATAGAAATTGAATATTACGATCAAGATGGTGCTATATTTTACATAGGCGAAACACCTTACGAAGTAGAACTTTATATAGAAACACGAATGATCCAAGAACTTGATAGCTACAACAGTTTTAACGACAAGCTATCTTACGCACAAGTAGAAGAAAGATATTATAGAGTAGATCAAGAAACTTTAACTTGTGATGGAACGAACTACTATAATGAAAAAGATATATGCGAAGAACTTGAAGAAATACTAAACAAATGGAACAATTAAGAATAGACTGGTGGAGTAATTTTAACGAAGAATTATACTGCAATTATTTAATAGCAAAAGACGAACAAATGAACACTTATAGAATACTATACAAGACCTACAAAGGCAATAATACTGATGCTCCAGTAGTACAGGCAGTAAAATACGTACAAGCCTATGACAAAGCAGAAGCACGTAAGCTATTTGATTTGTGGCAAGGTTTAATAATTAGCATAGAAAAAGTATGAAGAAGATAATTGAATATATTTACGCACTTATAATAACTTGGCTATATGGACGACTTGATTAAGAACGTAGAATATTTCATACAAAAAGATGGATTAAAAAGAAAATCCAGAAAACGAAAGTACATACATAAAAGAATTTTTTTTTACTATACTTTACGAAACGCAGGATTAACATATCAAAGAATAGGCGATATGTTTAACAGACATCACGCAACAGTACTACACGGTATAAAGACCTATAAGAACTTAAAGAAAACTAAAGACCCTTTGTTGTTTCTGGATATTGCCGAGTATGATGGAAAGTTTAAATACTACAAAAAAACGTATGATTTAAAAACGGATATTTTAAAAGCTACTACAATAAGAGATTTAGAAATTATAAAAGGAAGAACAGAAAAACAATTATATAAAGAATTAATATGATACAAGTAAAAGAAGAATTTAAGAATTTAATACCAGCATTAAGTGCTGAAGAATATGCGCAGCTTGAAGCGAACATATTAGAAGATGGAATACGAGAGCCTATAATAACTTGGAACGGATTTATAATAGATGGACACAACAGGTTTAGTATAGCGCAACGTTTTGACTTGGAGTATAAAACTACAAGCAAGTATTTTAGTAATGACAACTTGGTTAAAATATGGATGCTTGATAATCAATTTGGAAAACGTAATTTAACTGATGCGCAAAGGTATTTGAATAGAAATGAAAAGCGTAAATTATTAAAAGCACAAGGGGTAGAAAAATATAAAAAAACGGTTGGTAGACCTTCAAAAGAATCATTGTCAACTATTGACAACGATTTACCAAAACACAACACAAGAAAAGAAATAGCAGATGAGTTAGGTTGGAGTACAGGTAAAGTTGCAATGGCAGATGTTGTATTTAAAAAAGCAACACCAGAAGTTATTGAAAAAGTAAATAAAAGCGAAGTAAGTATAAACGCTGCTTACAAAGAAATAAAGAAAGAAGAAAAGAAAGAGGAATTACAAGAAAAGAAGAAAGAATATGAAAAAAGAATTGAAAGTAATAATAATAATGAATTTAAAATAGACATTTTTAATACAAATGAAACTTTTAGAGTTATTTATGCGGATCCTGCTTGGAGTTATAATGACAAACAAGATACGCCACAATTAGGAGGTGCATCAAAGCACTATGATACTATGAGTATTGCAGAATTATCAAAATTACCTGTAAATAAAATATCAGAAAAAAACAGTATTTTATTTTTATGGGTTACTTCGCCATTATTAGAAGATGCTTTTAAAGTTGTTTCTTCTTGGGGTTTTAAATACAAGACTTCTTTTATTTGGGACAAAGTAAAGCATAATATGGGTCATTATAATTCAGTAAGACACGAAATACTTTTAGTTTGCACAAAAGGAAGTTGCACACCAGACAATAAAGTTTTGTACAATAGTGTTCAAAGAATAGAAAGAAATAATAACCATAGTGAAAAACCTATTGAATTTTTAAATATAATAGACGATTTATATAGCTATGGAAATAAATTAGAAATGTTTTGCAGAACAATAAAAAAAGAAAAATGGTATGGCTGGGGAAACGAATTATAATATGACAGAACAATACGCACAATGTTTAGAAAAAGGACTTAAATATCAAGACTTTGTAACAGACGTTTTAATAAGTATTCTTGGTATTTCATTAAGTACATATAATAGTAAAGAGTATCAATATACAAAAGGTGAAAATAAGCAAGGTTTTGAAATAAAATTTGACGATAAATATAAAACCACAGGAAATATTTATATAGAAATATCGGAAAAAAGCAACGCAAAAAATAAAGAATATGTTAAAAGCGGAATATACAGAAACGATAACGCTTGGCTTTACTTAATAGGTAACTATGAAAACATATTTATATTTAGCAAAAAACACTTGCAACTGATGCACGAAATGAATAAATATAGACAAGTAAAAACGGCTACTTCAATAGGTTTTTTAATACCAGAAAAAGAATGTATTAAATATTGTGTGAATAAAATAGAAATTTAATTAACTTTGCGATGTTGGTAGGACAATCAAAATATTTAGAGTATAGCGCAAGTAAGTGTTCCTACCCACCGAAAGCGTTATACTTTTTTTTTAACCAATAATTTATGGCAGAAAATAAAAAAAGCTTTTTACTTTATTGCGACTTATTGCATACGGTCAAGAAGTTAAATGATGAACAGGCAGGAAAGCTATTTAAACACGTTTTAGAGTACGTCAACGACTTGAATCCAGAAACCGAAGATATTATAACAGATTTATGTTTTGAGCCGATAAAACAAAACTTAAAACGTGATCTACAAAAATACGAACAGATAAGAGAAAAGAAACGTGAAGCAGGAAAGAAAGGTGCTAATAAAAGATGGCAGAAGATAGCAGACGATAGCACTGCCATAAAACCTATGGCAAACATAGCCGTAAGTGTTAGTGATAGTGATATATATAAGAGCTTCGCTCATTTGTCTATTAGTGAAAAGGAGTTTAAAAAATTGGAAGTTGATTATACTAAACAACAAATAGACGAAACACTTGAAGCAATAGAGAACTTTAAGAACAATACTAAATACAAAAGTTTATATTTGACTGCAAAGAATTGGCTAAAGAAGCTGCCAAAGGAGAATGAAGATAAGTTATTAGCACAGGCAAAGAAGTTAGGATATGTTAAGTAAAGGAATACACACTAAATATTTATTAGATTATAAACACGGAAGAATACAACAAGGTCTTGGAATAGATTGTCATTTAGATAAGCACTTAAAGTTTAAGCCCAAACAACTAAACATAATTTTAGGACACGATAATGTCGGAAAATCTTATTTCGTGTTTTGGTATTTTTTAACACTTGCATTAAAGCACGATTTAAAGTTTTGCTTATGGGCTGGAGAGAATCAATACGGACAAATAATGCGTGATATGATACAGATGTATTCTGGTGTACCTTTTAAAGAATTACAAGATACACAAATAAGAAGCTACTCTACACACCTTGAACAGTATTTTGACTTTATAGATAATTCAAGATTGTACACACCAGCCGAACTATTAGAGGAGTTTAAAAAAACGGATGCAGATTGTTGTTTAATAGACCCCTTTACAGGTTTAAGTAGACAATACGGTTATGAGGGAAACTATGAGTTTTTAAATATGGCAAGACAATTCGTAAACGAAACAGGAAAAACTATTTACATAAACACCCATCCAACATCTGAAAGTGGCAGACAAGGCAATTTATTTCCTAAAGGTCATATGTGGGAGGGACATCTTAAACCACCAATGGCTGCTTATGTTGAGGGTGGAAAATCATTCTTAAACAGGTGCGACGACTTTATAACAATACACAGACTCGTAAAACACGAATCAATGAAATATGTTACTTTAGTATCAGTAGATAAAATTAAAGACACAGACACAGGAGGCGAACAAACCTTATTAGAAGATTATATTTTTTGTGATTTTAATAGTGGTTTAGGATTTGAGTTATATGGTATTAATCCTTTAAAAAAATTAAGATGAACATTACAAAAAACATAGCAATTACTAATGAGGATAATATGCAGTTAATGTCAAGATATGAGGATAATTACTTTGATTTAGCAATAGTAGACCCTCCCTATGGATTGGATGACTGGAACGAAAGAGGTTCTAATAAAAAACATATGGATAAAAAACATATGGATTTAGATAAAATACAAAATTGGGAACTGAAACCACCACAAACAGAATATTTTACAGAAATAAAAAGAGTATCTAAAAATCAAATTATTTGGGGTGGAAATCATTTTTTAGATTATTTAGGAAGTACCAAAGAGTTTATAGTTTGGGATAAAAAAATGAG
>Ga0209193_1001194_pt1 | contig 13931 bp, 24 predicted proteins | sample COGITO_mtgs_1003_FD_185515 | JGI IMG/M metagenome (GOLD analysis project Ga0209193, IMG submission 185515) | Pelagic marine microbial communities from North Sea - COGITO_mtgs_100330 (SPAdes) (version 2) | ecosystem: Environmental > Aquatic > Marine > Epipelagic ... | reverse complement strand
TTTTCCATTCCTTCATTAATCATGTCATTAAGAGTATCAACTGCTCTATTAAGTGTTGTAGCCCTAGTATCATCACCCATTATTTTTTTATCTAAGGCTTTAATAGCTTTTACAATACCAAATTTACTAATTATATTTTCTATAAATGTAGGTTTAGCTCCTGCTAATAATTCTAACTCTCTACTTAATGCTGATCGTAAACTTTGTTCACTACCTACAGAACCTGGAACCATTCCTAATGCATCTAATTCACCACCATACTCACGAGGTTCTGCATACGTTGATGAAGTTTCTGTTGTTTTATCTGTACCTTCATCATCACTACCTGTGTCACTGTCTGTATCACCTTCTACTAACTTATATCCTACAGGAGGAGCATACATTGGCGCACCACCTACATGTAATATAACTAATTGATCACCAGCTTCATTTTCATACGTTTTAGGTTGCATTTGCATGCCACCCATCATGTCATTAAATGTTATGTTTCTGTTTCTTTTATCTACTATATCATCAGAAGGATTTAACAATCTAGTTGTTACGTCTGTACCGTCTGCAGCTTTAAGAACACCACCTTTAGCCATTTCTACTTCTTTATCACCATCTATTATTATTAGATCTGCTTCACTAAAAGGTAAATCATCAGGCATTGTAGCTTCATCACTATTGCCCATTTGACCCATATCTTCCATTCTTTGCAATCCCATCTTAGCTTGCTGTCTAAGCTGCATTAATTTTTCTAATCCAATATAACGAACTACGTCTGCTGGAAATACAAACTCTCCTTCACTTAACTGTGCAGGTATGTCGTCTCTTACTTCTTTACGACTACTTCCTACAGGAACTTCATTACCTGATTGTTCATCTACCATACCGCCTTCATCTTTAAGACCGCCATCTTCAAACATTTCCATTTGTTTTTCCATCATTGGGGTTCCACCTTTGTTAAATTCTGTTGACACACCTAGTTTAATTTCATCAGTGCTAAGTTTTTTTACTGCTCCTAATACTTTAGATAAAGTACTACCTTGATACCTATTAACAATATCCTTAAAAAAACTACGTTCTTCCATAGGTAAACTATCTACAACAGTTTTACCTTCTTTCGTACTAATCCATTCTTCTAAAGGCTTAGAAGATTTTTCAGATTCTTCTCTTTTTTCTATGTAGTTAATTACATCTTTAAGATCTGCCATTACTTTAATACTTCATCTCTAAGTTTTTGCAATCTACGTAGCGTGTAAATAGAACCTTGCGCTCTGTGTACTGCAACCATATTGTCAGTCTGTTCCATAGTACGATATTGTTGTGTTATTAATTCTTCTAAATAATTATTGAAGTTGGCCCATTCCTTGGGGCGGCTGACCAGCCCCTTGAGCTTGCTGAGTATTTCCTTGTCCACTTCCACTAAACCCTTCTTCCTGTGGTGTAGGTGCTGTACCTGTACCTATAGTACCTCCACCTGCTCCTGATGTATCCATTGCATCTGCACCTGCTGGTGCGCCTTGCTGTTGCTGCTCTGGTGCTGCTGGCTGTTGAAAACCTTTCATTAGTTCTGCTTGCAATGCAGCCTCATCCATATTGTTGGTTACTTTGTCGGGGTCTAATTCCATTGACTTTGCAATTTCACGAATTATATATTGAAACTTTGCAAAGGGTGCTAGAGTAGGTGAAGATGCAACTTGCATAAACTGCATCAATCTTTGGCTGCGTACTTCGTTAGCCATAAGACTTTCAGTACCTCTAGCTTTAACTTCTAAATCACCTTTAATATCAGGATCAAAATCAAACTGCATATTAAATCTAAATAAACCTTCACCTAAAGGTCTAAGTAAATAGTCATCTACATTCTTAATAACATTTTTAATACCGCCACTAGCAGCATTCATTAACATACTTATGCCTGAAGCTGTTCTACCTACTCCTGATACACCAGTCTGTCCATGAGAAAAGCTAGGTAGTCCTGTGCTTTCATCAGATAACTGTCTAGCCTTATCAAATAACTGTAAATTTTCTCCTGCAACATTGGGAAACTTTGTACCAAAAATAGCCTGACCAGGTGCGCCACCCTGTCTTCTAAACACTTTACCTGGATATACGCTCAGGTCTTGGCCTGGAACTAGATTTGTTTCATCTACTTCTATAAGAAGATTACCAGACAATACAGCATTGTCAACAGCCATTCTCATAAAGCCGTTCATTAATGTCTGAGTATCATCCATGTTTTCAGCTATACCCACACCAAAAAAACTGTATGGGTTAAGTTCATATGGAGCAGCCATGTAAGGTATACGTGCAGGTTTAAATGGATTAATAACCATTCTAATTAGTTTACCGTTACATATCCAGATGTTAGCCTGTAGTTCGTCTGCTTCTTCTAGCTCTTCAGGTATATCTACACCCTGTTCTTGTAACATTTCTATATCACACATACCCCAATATTCTAGTACTTCAAATCTTTCTGTACCATGCTGTGGTGCATAATCAGATAAATCATCTTCCCAATGTTCTCTATCATAATTTTCACCCATAGATATTGCTTCGTCAATGACAGCAGCTCTAAAAAATGGTCGTTTCTTTAGTCCTCGCATTTGAGTACGTGACATTTTATGTCGTTCAATTACATACTGTGCTTCTTCCATATTGTTAGCATCAGGATCAGGATAAAAATTCCACACAGATACATGAGATACCTGTGGTACTGTTTTAATTTTAGGATCATATTCACCGTCTTCATTCCAGTTAGGATATTCTTTATCTACTGCAAATGGGCCTTTCATTACACCTGTACCAAACAAAGCCATTTCAAATGCTGTACTACGTAAATGTTTAGATGCACTAGACTCTTCTAACTGGTCTTGTATTTTCTTTTGCATTTTTTTAGCTGCTATCATAGCTGGGCTAAAAGTAATAGCCGATGGAGTTTTGCCTGCACCTATTTTTAAATTATCAATACCATCAAGTTTATCTGCATATTCACCTAAACTTTGAGCTAATGTATTAGCAGTTGCTCCTGCAGGTATTTCTCTACCGTCACCCATAAATCCATATGGACTGACTTCTTTATTTAAATCTGATTCTCTTAGCTGCTCAGGTTCTTTTGGATCAAAACTTACATCTGCAACAACACCATCTGGAAGTTCTGTAGGATCTACTGTTACTGGAAATTTATTATTAGCAAACAACACATCAATTATTTGTCCATATGCTGCTAAAGTTTTAGTTTTAGTTATTTTAATAAATACACGAGACTTTTCAGCTTCGGTAAATTGTACATCAGAACCATACAAGCCACGATAGTTACGATAAGACTTTAACCATCGTGTTTCATCTTGTTGACGATAATCATCTGCTCTAGTGTACCTATCCATAACAAAAGGAATAATACTAGATACATCTGCATCTTCTATAATAGAGTCTTCAGAATCTTCTAAAACAATTGCTTCATCTTCAATAAATACTTCGTTATCTTCTGCCATTTATTTTACCTTTAATATCCAAATGTTGTATCTGCTATAGCCATTCTATTTGTTCTAGCTGTATTAGGATCATAATCAAATATACTAAACCTTGGTCTTGACATAATACCATATCTTAAAGCATCATACAAGTGGTCTTCTGAAGTTGTGTCAATATCTTCTGGGTTTTTCTTGTCTATTGGTAGTGCAGGTAATTGCGCTATCATATTAGTACAGTTACTAAAAAACACAAGTCTAGGTTCTTCTGTGTATTCATCTACCTGTAATCGTCTGTGTATTTCGTTTTTACCTGCTACACGAGATCCTTTTGATCTATCTGAAGGCCGCCATCTGCAACCTCGTTGTACCATTTGTTCTGCTAGAGATGGGCCTGTATCACCACGTTTGTGCCACAGTGAGGAGTCAAGCACTCCATATCTCATACCACCGTCACCAACTTCTAATTCTAATATCATGTCAGCTAAATCAGTAGCTAATACTTTACTTACATAGAGTTCTCTATAAACAATAAGTTGTTCACTTGGTGAGACAGCGAACCATACCACACCCGACTTACTTCCATAACCATAGTCACATGCCCTAAATTTAACCCAACTGCTAGGAATATCGAAAGGCTCAATGACATGTATGCTTCTATCAAACTCTGTAAAGGCTGCGCCTTCTTTAATATCCCAATCACCATCCAGTAATTGTCTACGCTGTTGTTCAGGCAAAGATAAAAGCATTGCTTCATAGTCACCTTGTTCAGCTAAGTATGGGTTATCTTTTAATCTTGCAGGTATAAACCTACGTTTAAATAGTGCTTTACCTGCTTTTTCATGTCCTGCAGGATACTTTAAATCTTCTCCTGTTTCAATGTCTGTAGCATTAAAAGCTTTATTTACAGATGCAGGATCTATAAACATTTTCTTTACCCAGTGATGTCCTCTACCACCAGGGTTGGTAGTAGCTCTCATGTATATAGGTAGATCGGTTGCAGTGGATCGTAGACGAGAACGCATGTAATTCCATGCAAATGGTGTGGGCCATTGAGTTAATTCGTCAAAACCTATCCAGCTAAACGCCAGACCCTGGTAACGCAAAGCGTCATCCTCTCTGTCGAGGTATGACATCCACAATCTTGCGCCAGATGGTGCGACCCACTGCATCTTTCTCTCTGACCATTTTATTCCAGGCCAGATTTTTGGATACATCTCTTGAGACTTAAATATAAGTTCTCTAAGTTCTTCCGTAGTATGCCGAAGTAATAACCCAGAAAAAGAAGGATGACCCATGTATCGTAACGGATCGGCAAGCATTGCATAACTTTTACCGCCCCCTGCTGAACCGCCATACAAAACTTCTCTTTCACCTGCTGCAAGGAACTCAGTCTGTGGCCCTTCATTCGGTTTAAAGATAACATTATGTTGCTCTTCAATAGTTTCAATAGGATCAAGTTTATATATTTCTACTACTTTAGGCTGTTCTTGCTTCTTCTGTGCTGCTGCTTTCTTTTGAACCGACTCTTTGGTTTTCGATTTTTTCCGCTTTGGCGATTGCCTCTTTCGCATAGTCTGCCCATCTGCGTAAGCTTGCAGCTTTGTTGTTTCTTCTTTTTTCATTCTCTAATCTTTTCATTAAACCTACGTGAGATATATATCTACCAGTATTACGAGTTAACCATTGAGATACTTCTCTGTACGAATACTGTTTTAAATAACGTTTTGCTATTTCTAATTTATCTAGTTGATCAGGTATAGGGTTTAATATGCCATTATCTTTTGAGTCTACTTCGTAGCCAAAAGGTATGGTGCGAGAAATCTTAGGTATTGATACCCATTCATTGTCTTCTTTTATATCTGTCGGTTGAGGTAACTTCCACCTACCTAGTGATTTAGTCATCGTCTACCGTATTTTTAGGTGGCATTAACATAACTCCACCTTTAGCTTCTACTTGTACTTTTTCAGTCTTAACAAGTCCAGTACGATCTAGTAACTCTTTAGCTGCTGCCATCTTATCTCTTATGCCTAGCTCAGTAGGATCATATAGTCCACCTACCATAGCCATTGCAGCTTTAGGAGCATTACGAGCCATAAAGCTCTGTGTGCTTTCTAATATTTCTTCTTTCATAGAATTAACAACTTCAGTAGTACTAGTAGCATCAGAGTAACCTGCAAGTTTTTTAGCTGTTGCTACATCTCCACCAGCCTGATCAAACAGTACAGATAAAAACTGTTGCTGTCTTTCTGTTAGTTGTCTAGCCATGAGCCATCTCCAGTGCTTTTTCTTTTGTCTCATCATTACGTCTAGTCCAGCCTTTACCGAAGGTGTCAAACGTAGACAACTTCTCATAAAAACTTTGACGTGTATAATGCATTTGTTCTATTATCTCATTTACTTCTACTTCAGCGACAGCCTGTAAAGTCATCGGGCCTATACCGCCATCCTGCTCTACACCGACTATACGTTGCAACGCTTTAGCTGATCGTGAGACTCCTGAGTTAACAGCCCAGTCAAATACGCAAAGATCAACCCCCATAGGAAGTTGATCACATTTTGCTCTATTCCAATAGTTCTTTTTATAGATAGGAGCCACGTCTTCATGCGTCAAATCACGCATTTCTTTAGGTGTAGTCTCTCTACCTACCCACTTATCATAGACTTTCTTGGTGACACCATAATTTGTGATGCCACCTGGATCTTTAGGATGATTTACAAAACCGCCTTCGTGTTCAAGTATTATTTCTAAACACGTACTGTAATTGCTCATCATTTTTTCTTTTTCATTACACCGCCTTTAGCGTAACCTTTTTTCTTTTTTGTCATACCACCTTTAGCCATATAACCCATTTTATTACGAACAGATGAAGGTAGTTTTTTTAAACCTTTTTGTGCAGATGAAGTTTTCTTCATTGCGCCACCTGCAGCGTAGCCTTTTTTCTTCATCATGCCACCTTTAGCATAACCTTTTTTCTTCATCATGCCACCTTTAGCTGCTTTTACTTTTGGTTTTGTTGTTTTCTTTTTATCTTTATCTTTAAGATTAGGCATATATTTAACTAGTAGTTCGTTAAAACTTAAACCCTTATCATCTGCTTCTTTTTTTAATGCTTTTAACCATGCTGGATCACTTTTATTAGACATTACTTCTTTCCTCCAAAAAATTTAGTTGCTGATCTTATTCCAAATGAAGCAGCTATTACTACTCCTAAACTATAACTATACCACTGTGGTGCTTCTCCTAGTGCAGCAAATCCTGCTGCTGCAATTTCTCTACCCCAATCCCCACAGAATGATAAAATAAATGGGCCACTTAACAGCAGTGTCAACCATTCATCTTTCCACGAGTTCTGTGTAGCTTTCATAGCTTCCAGATCCCAGTCTATTTCACCTGTAGCAATCTTTAAATCTTTAGTCGCTTTAGCTTTTTGTACTGCAGTCTTGCCTTCAATCCATGAACCAGCAAGTCCAGCTATAGGGCCAAGTACATTACCTAACCCAAACATTATTTACCACACTGACATTTGTCACAGCAGGTACAAGGCATAGCGAGTATTGCACGTAGAATACGGTTTAGGTAGAGCATCATTCTGCCCCACCTTTTTCTTTTAGTACGATACCAAAGATACCGCCTATAATACCTGCCCATGTTAATATAGGCAAGCTGAACATAAAACCTAGTCCTACACCTGCAAGAGCAAGTGCTAGATAAGTTGTAGGCTCTTTAAGTCTTCCAGTAATCCAATCCATATTTATTCTCCCTATTTAAATGTAATAGCGACACCGATTGACAGGTCACTATATTTAAAGTCTTTGTCTAAAGATAGTTCAGAGTAAGCAGACAGGCTGTTACTTAAAGCTATTGTACTCTTTACTGATGCACCAGCAATAGCAAATGAACCGCCACTTGCATATCCCCAGTCTAGTGCTGGTCTAATTGATAGTCTTGAAACGTTTGCAGTTACGCCAAAGTCTCCCGACCATTTTTTAGTCTTAATTCCGTATTCAACAGATGCGTCTGGCTTTATCATGGATAAAAGACCACCTCTTACAACTCCTTCAGCCTGTGCTGACATTGCTGTTAGTGTAACAATAACACCTGCAATAAATAAATTTCTCATTAACGTTCTCCATATCCTGTTAGTCTTCTAATTTCACCACGACAGATTCCCAGATCTCGTAGTTGTCTCTCTGTCATATTCATTAGTTGATAATATGCAGTTCTATTAGCCATATAATTATGGTATTTAATTAGTAATTTTCTGATCATTGTATAACTCCTTTTATCTATACGTCAGTACTATTGACTGATAAGGATGTTATACCATAGTTAGTTATAACATAAAAGAGATAATAATGCAACCCTGTTATGCAATTTTATTTACGTTTACTGTAAGATCCTGGTTTAGCAAAATTTTTCTTAGGCAAACCGCCTTTATTCATTCCCTTTGCTATTCTAGGGTTTGTTTTTACAGCTTTTGATTTTGGTATGCCGTACTCTTTAAGAAATTCTTTTGCTGGCAAACCTCCCTCTTTAGGATTTTTTAAGTCTTGTTTCATTCCCATAGTATATTTTATTCCTTTGATTTAGTTTTAGTTAATGCTGTAGCACCCATAAATCCTAATACGACACCCATTTGTGCTACAAGAAAAGTGTTAAGAAATCCTGATGCAGACTCCATACGTGGTATATTAATAATAGGTGTAAGTAATAATACAACAGTTACGATGGTTGTACCCATAGCTAACCAAGCCATAGTACGTTGAGTGTCCATCATTTTGTCTTCGTTCTCTAGGCGTATCCAGCGTTCATGGCGATCCATCTCATCATCTGTTATGATGCCATCACCGTCTGCATCTGCCATTGCATACTTGCTATCTGCTTGTAGTTTTTTAGGTGACATGTTTACCTTTCATTCTTAATACGTGTTCATTATAACTTATGCCTAACTCTTTAGCTCTTTTTACTCTAAGTTTAACTATCATTAAGTCTGGGCTTTTCCAAAACTTTTTTACAGCTTTATCCCATAAAAATTTTTTATATGCTAAATCTTTACTGTCAGAAGGTTGCCATATATCAGATAATACTGGCCCACCATTATGTCCTAACATTATGCTTCTTCTCCATAAGGATTAAATTCAAAACATTTAGCTTTTACATAGTGGCCTGTAGTCAGTAAACTTTTTGCCATAGGTATTATTTGTTCTTCACACTGTATTTCTGACTGAAACAAATGATCTCTGCGTACCATTACATCACAGGAAGTAGCATCTGTAGGTACTGCACAGTAAAGTATTATAGCAAGGTACATTATTTTTCTTTTAACATTTCATTTATTCGTTTTTTAGCAGCATCCATTTGTGCTTTAGTAAACATGCCTGATTTTTCGAATCCATTTTTACCTTGTCTTCTTAATTTTTTCATTTCCATATCAATTTTATTTTTTGTACTACTATTTAATTTTGCAGAATTTGCTTTAATTTTTTTATCTAAGTCAGATATATATTTATCTAATCTAGTAAAGTCTGATAATACATTTCTACGACTTTCTCTTTGGGGTTTTATTGTAGAACTACTACGTATTGCTGTTGTAGATCTAGCTTTAGGGCGTACAGATTTTTTAGGAGCTGTTGATTTTTTATCCTCTTTAAGAGCTTTACGTGTTTTAGCTGCTATCCTAAGTGCTTCTAGTTTTTCTTTTCGTTTAGCTTCTACTGCTTCACGTCCTGTAAGTTTAGGCTTAGTAGCTTTCTTTTTATCGGCAGGTTTTTTTCCTTTTTTAGCTAAATATTTTTTACGTAGCTCTACTAATTCTTTATTACGTTTTTTCTCTGCCGCTTCTCTGTCCATAATATTTCCTTTATTTAAAAAGTCCACCCTTACGATAGTCCATATAACCTACTTTAGTTTTTTTATTAGTTATACCGCCTTTATTCATTAGGCCTTTAGCTATACTACTTCCCATTACTTTTTCTTTTATTTACCATTTAACCTTATTAGCCCAATAGGCAGCACTTAACTTACCTTTAGCTATATTTTTAGCATGTCTCGCTTTAAAACTTTTACGTTTTTTCTTCATTTTGTCTGACTCACCAGACTTAGGTTTACCTGCAGTACTCGCACCCTGCTCACCGAACCTTATCATTTTTATAACGTCACCTACTTTAGCTAAAACTACGTGAGACTTTGTAGGATGTTTAGGTGTTCGTTTAGGTTTATTATATCCTGCAAACGTTTCACCTCTATACGTTATACTCATTTATGTTCTCCTGAACTTGCTAGTCTTCTTAGCTATATTTTTAGGTTGTTTACTGAATTGTTTACCTTTAGCTGTGTCTTCTCGTTTTTTACGAGTAGTCGCTGCATACTCAGAACTAGATAGAGACTTAATAGCACTGGCAGGCAAATACCTTTCTCCAGTCTTAGCGGAAGGTTTACCTGATTTCGTTCTCCAATCTTGTTTAGTCCATTTAGCTAACGACTTTTGAGGTTTCTTCATTATTACTATTCCTCGTTATACAGATTATCAAATACTCTACCTGTATTCCACACATATTCTAAATCTTCTTTAGAGTGAAATACTCTCTGACTAGGTTTGAAGTCTGGCGCACCTTCTCCTGTCTCAAACCACGCAGGGTGCGTAACTCTTACTCTGTTATTGGGTAGTGCTACTATGTTTCCTGTGTACTCTGCAGCGTCTACTAGCTCTAATACGTGGCTCTGTTTATGTTGAGCAGGGTCATCTGCTATCTCTGATCCTGTGTAGTCTACAGTGAATAGGTATTTAGCTGGATAGAACTCACCGTCTACTTTCGCCATCCAAGGGGCTGGTGTAGCCCTGTTCAGCACGTAGACTGAGTGATCATGTGACATACAATCCCAAGGCTGTGCTGCGTATGCTGGCAACTCCTCTGCCCACTCTTCTACGGGTGTGTCACCTACGAGTGCAGTAATAGGCATTCTCGCCCACATTGCTCCACCGTGTACGTTAGGTTCGTCTGTATCATCTGATTCGCAACCAGTAAAGATGACTTGGAAGCTCAGTGATCTATTCGGCATAGTCGTCACAGCTATTACCATGCAATGTAGAAACTCACCGTGGTATCGTTCAAAATTACATGTATATTCTCTTCTTACCCATGCTTTAAAATATGGAATGTTACTTTGTAGATACGCCATTCTTTTTATGTTTCCTCCGCAAATCTGATTTAGCTTGTTTGAAAAGATTAGCTATTGCTGTCTTTCCCATTACTTTAGCACGTTGTTCAGCTACTGTCAATATCTGAATCTTTCTTGCGTAGGGTTTTTTTATTCGTTTTACTTTTGCTATCGTAGCCTTTGCATCAGCCATTGTAGCAAATTTTATGGATACCGTATCCTTTGGGTTTTCATCTGTGTATAATCTACGACCAGATCCTTTAGGCTTCTTACCTGTTCCTACTTTAGGATCTTTTCTTTTTGCCATTTTTAACAATACTTTTTAGTGTCTTAGCTTGTTTAGCGTGTGTTCGGGATGCTTTACTTAAACCTGATATAACCTTTTTTAATTTTCTTTTAGTTATTTTACTGTGCATTATTTATATCCTCCATCAGCAGCTTTATATGCTTTAGCTAACATCTGAGCCTTACGTGCAGACCACTGACCTGCTTTACCACCCTTAGTGCCTGCTTTAATTCTACTGAATAATCTTTTACGCATAGCAGGTTTCGTATAGTTACCTGCTTCATTTACCTTTGATTTAGCTTTTGGTTTTGTTTTGGTAGTTCGGGTCACTGTAAGACTGTTCCTTCCATCCTTCGGCTTTCATTGCATCTTCTACGTGTTTAAGAGTAAACGTTCTACCGTATCTCGCTTCGCAAGCTGCTCTTACGTAAAAAACATCACTATGCGGTATATGTAAGTTATCTACATTACCGTTTAGTAATTGATCATAGAAAGTTTCTAAAACTTTGTCTGTATATAGTTTTACTGATTTTTGTGCCATTGTCAATAACTAATTTATATATTACGAATATTTATTTATACGGAATATCATAGAAGGGTGGCATTTAAAGTGTTACATTTAAAGTGTATTCTTATCTTTTTTGTAATACCATTTAAAATGTTACATATAAGTGTTATTTATTTATAACTATTTAGTAGTTTAGTGTAACACTTTAAGTGTTGTGTTGTGTTGTGTTATACTTAGTTTTACACATTTACGAAACCATGTCAACCCCTAAAATATATTATATTCAAATAAAGTGTAAATATGTCATCTTTTGTGATCACAAATCTATCCAATCCCTGTGTGTATACGACTATATACATTGTGGTTAACACCCTATTTTCCAGATCTGTGTAGATATATGTATATAGTATCTAGCGCACCCCCCCTGGCCGCTGCCTGCCCACGCTAATGCAAGGTCAAATCGCTGTTCACCTCTGGTGTTTGCTATAAAATTGCATAAAATAACATGTCAACACTTCATATTCCATAGAATATGTAACAAAATCAGCTACTTAGCTGACTGTGACAAGTGATATGCAATCAGTTGCCATACTAAAGCATGTTTATTATCATGGAAATCTCACACTGAAGGTGTGTAACGGAGCCGATGCTTGTACAGATATACACCCCCTACGTAACGTGGGTCATGTCATGTGTCACACACGTACACACAGACACATCACGTGCATCACATACGCACATCACGATCACATCACGTGCATCATAGCGCAGGTCATAGCGTGTGTCATGTGCGCTCTTTCACAACCGCATTATGCGCAGGGAAAGATGTTGACATTTAATTTGTCCTGTGATCTAAGTGATTCATCGAAGCAACAGTCCAACGTTGGACAAAATCAATGGAGTTAATATGTCACAATCAAATACACAATCACAGTTAGGTACTCTTGAAACCGAAGGTCAAGCTATTGCAAAGGAACTGCGTAGCAGAGATCGTAAAGATGCGAATCAGTTCAAGAGAGACATTGTAAATGTATCTCAGTTCAATGGCTCAGACAAACAACCTAAAGGTTTATGGGTCAGATTAGGTCACCTGATGCATCAGATTGAACTTGGTAATAGTACCAAGGTAAAGTGTGGTATCAATAAAATTGATCGTAGAAGATTAGCTGAAGCTAAGTGGTTCTATAACAATCTAAAAGATTGCCAAGCCTTTATTGCTAATAGCAAAAAGGGATATACATCACTCACTGCATTGCAATTAGCAATGAGTAAAGCTAACAAAGCTACGCTTTCAACTGAGGATAAAGTCAGCGAAGCTGTATCACCTAGTGAAGCTACTTCTAACGAAGTTGAACAGTCCAATGTTGGACAAGCTCAATTACCAACTACGAAGTATGATCTAGCCAAAGAGATCATGAAGACTTGTCTAGCCAACGACATTGACCCTCTTGAGTTGATTGAGTTGGTTAAGATTAACCATGAAAATACTTCAACTAAAGTTGTTCCAATGGGTAGTTTTAAAGTGGATTCAGGTTGGAAAACAGTGAGCAAATCTAATGCTTGAACGTGAACAGATCACAGCGTTCTGGATCGCAACACTATGCATGGCGGTATTCTTTGCCGCTATGTATATCACCTTCCCTTGGCCGCAGGAGTCAATGGATATTATCCAACACGAGTATGAGATAGACGGATACTTGTACAACTGCGAAAGGATTGGAACATGAGACAAGTTATACTTGACTGCATAGCACTGCTATCAATGCTCATTATAATTTTGAGCTTGACAACTCTACTATATACAATAATATAAATAGTATAAGTGTTTTACGAATACTATTTTATTATATGTATATGTAGTAAGATAAATGAAACCGTCCAACGTTGGACACTTTAAATGGAATTAAAATATGACTAACAATATAATGAAAACTTTTAACAAAGCTACACCTGCTATGATACGTAATGGTGTCGCATGGTACAAACGTGCCAAGCGTGACTGTAATCAGATCGCTAAAGACACAGGGCTACCTCTGTGGAAAGTTGTCGGTGTCGCATCAGCTTTGTCACCTAACAATAATTGGGAACGTAACAAAGTAGATGCACGTAATATGTGTGAAGCCTATGTAGACAATGCTTACGCAAATATGTGGCGAGTGAAAGTGTGTACATACAATCCCAACAAGCGTAAGGCTTTGCTTATACTTGGACTGTCCGACATCGGACAAGTTAAGTCTCTGTTAAATGGACAAAAGATTGTACCATTTTATGGTTGCATAATGGGTGAAGATACCTGCGTAGTTGATGGACACGCAAAGAACATCTACTATGGCAAGAGGCATACTTTGACAGATGCCAAGTCCAATGTAGGAGTACGTGAATACAAGGTAATCGCTGATGCTTACGTATCTACTGCCAAGGCTATCAATAAAAAGCTAGGCACGAAGTACAAAGCATTCCACGTTCAAGCTATTACTTGGGTAGCTTGGAGAGAGATGCATGGCATAGCATAATGAAAC
>Ga0209193_1001191_pt1 | contig 13991 bp, 22 predicted proteins | sample COGITO_mtgs_1003_FD_185515 | JGI IMG/M metagenome (GOLD analysis project Ga0209193, IMG submission 185515) | Pelagic marine microbial communities from North Sea - COGITO_mtgs_100330 (SPAdes) (version 2) | ecosystem: Environmental > Aquatic > Marine > Epipelagic ... | reverse complement strand
AAGTTATGTTTTAAATGCTGGTACCTCTGCTACCATATTTGCAAATGTTACTGATACAGATGCTTATAAACTATTTGTTAATGTAACAGACCAAAGTGGTAATCCATCTGTTTTAGGAACTATAACAAATTCATATTTTGAAGGGTATAGGGTATATTAATAACATGAGCACACTGAAAGTAGACACTATACTCAAGAGAACGGGCACTGGCACGATAACCGTGGGCCAGTCAGGGGATACAGTTGCGTTGCCTTCAGCTACCTTGACAACTGCTCTACCAGTAGCTTCTGGTGGTACAGGTGGTACAAGTTTTTCCGCTGCAGGGTTAGCTAATACTCCCGCTTTTCAAGTTACTCTTGGTTCTAATGATACTATAAGTAATGATACTTATACTAAATTAGATTTTGGTTCGGAAACACTTGATACTGATTCAGCATTTGCATCTGGAAAATTTACAGTTCCATCAGGTAAAGATGGAGTTTATTTTTTTAGTTCAGCTATAACACTTGACGGAGATTCTAGTTCAAATCTAACATCTGCTGAATTTCGTTTTCACAAAAATGGTAGTAATGCTGGAAATGGCGTGGGAAATATTTTTTCTAATAATCCAATTAGATATACTTCACTCGCAAGTTCAATTAAAATATCTTTAGTTGCAGGTGACTATATGGAAATATATGCAAGTATAAATTCAGAAGATTCCTCTGGTGGTAGGGTTTTAAGTGGTAGTAGTTTTAGTGGACAAAAATTAATAGGAGCGTAACATGGCATTTGCAACGATAGACGTAACAAAAGGAATCACAGGAGTAACACCTGTTGCTAATGGTGGAACTGGCGCTACAAGCTTTGCTCCTGGTAAAATTGGACAAGTTTTAAGAGGTTTTGGCAACACAAGTACCACAATAAGCACAACAACATATTCTAGTACTAACTTATCACAAGCTATTACTTGTTCTGCAACATCATCTAAAGTTTTAATTATGGGTGCTATATCTGCTTCTATGAGTGGAACTAATACTGATAGAGGTTTTGGAATAAGAATTAGACGAGATACAACAAGTGTTTTTGAGAGTCAAACTTTGTATCATTCATATCATAAAAGTACAAATAGTCAGTTTATTGATGGAGATAAATTTCCTTTTTTCTATTTAGACTCTCCGAGTAGTACAAGTGCTATAACTTATTCTTTAAGATGTGCTACATGGAATAGTGGAAGTGTTACTTTTCAGCCAGACCAAAATCAATCTGATATAATTTTAATGGAGGTATTAGCATGATAATTTCAACAGCTTTTAAATGTGCTGACGCAATTAGAATTTTAAAAACAAGTGCAGAATTTAGATTTACAGGATTAATTGATAGTGAAGATGATTTTAATAAAATAGAATGGGTTACAGGTGCAGATGAAAATGGAGATGCAATTACAACTACGACTAATCCTCATTCAGAAATTACATGGACTAAAGTAAAAGCAGAAATGGATAAATTATAATGGGATACATAGGACCAGGTTTAGATTTTGGCGCGTTCCAGAAAATCGATGATATTTCATCAGGATTTAACGGCACCGCAACGCAGTTTAACGTACAGATAGGTGGCACCACAGCCGAAATAGCAAGTCTTAATCAGCTTATTATTTCTATATCGGGGGTCATCCAAGAGCCGAATAGCGCGTTTACTTTTGGTAGTTCTCGTAGTACAATAGCCTTCACAGCGGCACCAGCGTCAACCGACACATTCTTTGGTATACTGCTAGGGAATAGTTTTGATGCAGGCACCCCTGCAGATGCCAGTATTGGTTACAATAAACTAACAACGATCAACGGAGTATACAGAAACGTGCAAACTTTATCACAAAACATTACTTTAGCAGCAAGTGACAATGCCCTTGTCGCAGGACCATTTACGGTACAATCTGGTTCAACCTTAACCGTACCATCAGGAGCAACGTTTGTCATCGTATGAGCACTTTAGAAGTAAATAAAATTACACCTGTTTCTGGCGGAACAACAGTTCAAGTTGGAGAGTCAGGTGACACGATCAATATACCTGCTGGCGCAACGATAGCCAATGCAGGAACGGCAACAGGATTTGGAATTACAGGTTGGTCATCAAGTTCTGGAAATTTACTTCCAGCAAGTGCAAGTGCAGGAATTTACTTAGGAGTTAATTCGGCAACAGCTTCTAAATTATTAGATGATTATGAAGAAGGTACATTTACTGCTACAATAGTAGTAGATAGTGGGTCTATGACTTTAGAGTCAGCTTTTAATACTGGAAGTTATGTTAAAATTGGTAATGTTGTAAATGTTCAAGGTTTTTTTAAAGTTGATTCAACAAATGCTAGTGGTGGTTACGTAAATGTAGCGGGATTACCCTTTGCAAGTGCAGCATTAACTGAAGGATCAGATTATTCTGTTGGCTCTGTTCTTGTTAGGTCAGCTAGTTCAGCAGTAGGTGGTGGAATTGTTGGTTGGATAGAAGATGCGGGTACTACACAATTTGCAATGAGAGAAAATGGAACTACAGGCGTAGGCAATACACTAACAAGTCATTTTGATAGTGGAACAGATTTTACAATAAATGTAACATATAGAACAGCATAGGAAAGGAGTAAACAATGACAATAACTAAAGAAAAAATAGTAGAAAAAATTGAAGTAGTTGGAGAATATAAAGGTATTCAAATTGCTACTGATACAGTTATCAAAGAAAATGGTGCAGAGTTATCTAGGTCAAGACATAGACATGTTATTCATCCTGATATTTCATCAGATAACTTAGCTAAAGAAAATGCTGAAGTTCAATCAATAGCTAACTTAGTTTGGACAGACGCAGTTAAAACAGCATGGCAAGAAAAAATAGATAAATCATAATGGTCTCACAAATTAAAGTAAACGAAATCATCAAGCAGTCTGGATCGTCAATATCTATTGGTGAGTCGGGAGACACGATTAATCTTGCAGGGTCAGCGTATGCTGTGGCTGCTAATACTCCAGCGTTTGCTGCTGTCTACGGCAGTTCGACAAGTGGATTAGCAAATGGAACGTATGTAAAATTATCTTTTGATTCTGAACTTTATGACAGTGGTTCTGTATATGACACAAGTAATTATCGTTTTACACCTGGTGTAGCAGGTAAATATTTTATTCATGCAAGAACATTAATATCAGCAGGCGGTACATCACCCAATCAAGGTAGAATTGCTATATATAAAAATGGTAGTATTTTTAATTATTGGAGGTGGACTAACACAGCGACTATATCTGATTTTAGTATGCAAATAAGTGCATTTGATACAGCCAATACTACAGATTATTATGAAGCTTATATTTATCAATCTAATACTGGTAGCTCTACTACTTTTACTATAAATTCTGGTACATCACAAACAAGTCTTTTTATGGGGTATAAAATAATAACATGAGCAGTGAAATAAAAGCAGATAAGTGGTCCCCCGCTAGTGGAACGTCCGCAACGATCGGTGACTCAGGTGACACGTTTACGGTCCCGTCAGGCGTGACCCTTGATACGTCAAGCTCGACTCTTACGTTACCTTCCAGTGCAATAACAGGTCAAACAGCGATTACTTCATTAGCAGATACTGATAAATTTTTAGTATCTGATGCAAGTGATAGTGGTAATCTTAAATATGTAGAGAAACAATATTTACCTAGTGGTGGTTTAGTTTTTATTGATGAAGTAACAGCTCCAAGTGATGTAGGTAGTGTAATTTTAGATAATGTTTTCACTGCTACCTATCAAAATTATTTGCTTATTGGAGAAATGACTCCAGCTAATAATAATGTAGAAGCAAGATTTGTATTTAGAACAGGTGGCTCTAGTGGAAGTGATTTAACTGCAAGTGAATATGCTTATTCTTTTGTGCTTGGGAAAGCAGATGTAAGTAGTTATAATTCAACACAGGCAACAGGGGCGGCTAGTTGTGGATTTGCACCTGATGTAAATGCTGACTCAACAAGAATGGGAGTTCGTTTAGCTTGGACAGTATTTGACCCAGTTTCAACTATTAGGACAACTATTGCGGGTACTGGTAAGTACACTCAATCAGATGCAAATTTTGCGAGTATTGTTGGTGGTTGTGATTACAAAGGCTCTACCTCAATAACAGGAATTAAATTTTACTTTAGTAGTGGGAATTTATCTCCTGCTCATTTTAGAGTATATGGAATAGTGAATAGTTAATATGACAAAAATAGCAATTAATAATGTAGTAAGAGAAATGACAGCCGAAGAACAAGCTGAACATGATGCAAGACAACAAGCATATATAGATGATGGTGCAAATAGAAAACTTACAGAAATAAAACAAATCAGATTAGAAAAACTAATTGAAACAGATTACTATGCTCTACAAGATGTAACGATGAGCAACGAGATGAAGGCATGGCGTCAAAGTTTACGTGACATCACTACCAACCACACGGATGAAGCAGCCTACGATTTACTATTAGCCCGTGATGAGAACGGCAATCTAACCCACAGCGTATGGAGTAAACCGTAATGGCACTAACGAGACTTGGACCAAATCAATCGATTAACTTAGCGAGCAACGTTACAGGTGCACTGCCTGTTGCAAACGGAGGCACAGCTTTAACAAGTGGATTTAGTAATGGTATTACCGAAGCAGATATGTATAGAGTTACTACATCTTTTACAGGAGATGCAGAGCCTATCGCAAGTAACTGGGAAAGAGTAGATACAAATAATTTTTCAAAAATTGGTACTGGTTGGTCTGAAAGTAGTGGAATATTTTCAGCACCTTCTACTGGAATTTATCATATAAAATTTGGCTCAACTTTTTATATTAATGGAGATAATCTTTGGAATAATGTTAGAATAGCAACTACAACAGACAATAGCAGTTATGACATTTCCGCAGATGGTTTTGATGGGTCAAAATCTGCAGGGGATACTACTTATTGTAATGCAGTTACAGAATGTATTTTTGATGTTGAAAATGTTTCAACACATAAAGTAAGATTTCATACAAGAGTATATAATAACTCATCTACTACAAGTGCAAGTTCTACTGATAATGAATGTTATGTAACTTTTGTGCGTTTAGGAGATACATAAAATGGATAAAATAACAGGCAGACCAAATCATATTGAAGATGCTTTAGCTACAATACATGATAATCAATGGTTTACATGGACAGATAGTAAAAATAAAATTTATGCAAATTTAAAGCTTACTGAAAAAGTAGGTGTTGATGGAAACATTGTAGATAATCCGATAACAGAATTACCTACCGAAACAGCAGTTAATACAAAGCTTAAAGAATTACAAGACGCGTGGGACGCGGCTAATTCATAATGACACAGGATGTCAGGAGTGTATAATGACATTCTAGGAGACTAATTTATGGCGTTTGGTATAACAACTTTTGCAGAAGCACCTTTTTCGGCACAAGGCCAACAGAACGCTGTCGTAGCCGTATCAGGGCTGTCTCTTACTTCTAGTCTTGGATCAACAACCATTGGTCTAAACCCAACTATTACAGGCTTTAATCTTACCTCGGCAGTAGGTAACGTATCTTTACAAAATGTAGCACGACCAGGCGGTCAAGCAATGACTTCCGCTGTTGGTGGTGTTGGTATCAGTGCAGGACATGTCGTTGAACCAGCAGGTATCGGTGCAACATTAGCACTTGGTACGCCAACACTTGAAGTTAGCACGCATGAATTAATACAAGGATTTGATTTAACAACGGCTGTTGGTACACCAGCAATTGAGATTAATGCAGTAGCGACACCGAGTGGTTTAGCACTGACCACGGCTCAAGGAACAACGACACAAGAAATAGTTGTTCAGCCTTCAGGTTTATTTATAGGCACCTCATTAGGAGCTACCGTAGAAGTTGGTGATGCAAACGTACCATCCAAAGGGATGGAGATCACCAAAGTAGTTACTGTTGTTAGTACAGGTAGTGGTAATAAATACTTTATAGATGGTGTACAACAAGACACCTTAGAACTTAAAGAAGGTAATACCTATACCTTTGATCAGGCTGATTCAAGTAACTCTGGACACCCACTTCGTTTCTCTACTACACCTGATGGTACACATGGTGGTGGAACTGAATACACAACAGGTGTCACAACAAATGGAACACCTGGTAACGCAGGAGCGTATACAAGAATTAAGGTAGCTGATTCAGCACCAACGTTATATTACTATTGTTCGGTACACTCAGGTATGGGTGGTCAAGCAAACACACCTGTCAACAATGACTTCCCTGGCCAAGCAGTAACATCAGCATTAGGTACGCCTGTTGTCTCTGCTACAGCAACCGTGCTACCACTTGGACAATCCATATCCATGTCTCTTGGTACACCGAGTCTATCGGTTAGCTCCGTTGCGACACCGACAGGGCTTCTATTGACCACGGAACTCGGCACACCAGCGATATATTCTTGGCGAGAAGTTGACGACTCTGAAACTTCAACATGGACAGAAGTTGATGATAATGCTACAATGAACTGGTTAGATGCAGCATAAATTATGAGTACATATTCAACACGATTAAAAGTAGAACTTATTGGCTCAGGAGAGCAATCAAACTCTTGGGGTAATACAACAAACAACAACTTTGACCAAGTTTTTGAACAGTCAATTGCAGGTGTATACAGCAAAAACTTAGGAGCAGAGTCTAGTCCTTATACGCTGACCTCGGGTAACGGACCACAGACACAAGCAAACAACGAAGCGAGACAAGCAGCTATTGTCTTCACAGGACATAGTTCTGATTTTATTGTACAGTTTCCTGCAGTAGAAAAATTATATTTCTTACGTAATGCAAGTTCATCAAATAAAGTCACAGTAAGACTTGGAGCATCAGGTAATACTTTTGTTCTTAATCCATCAAGAAACGTTTTCTTAACAACAGACGGTACAAACTGGTTTGAATTACAAACACAAGGAAGTGATTGGTTAACAAAAACAGGTGCCTATACTGCTTTTGCAGGAGATAAAATATTTGTTAATACATCAAGTAGCGCATTTACTATTACCTTACCAGCGTCACCTAGTGTTGGTGATGAAGTAAGATTTTTAGATTTAGCAAATACATTTGATACAAACAATTTAACTGTCGGTCGTAATAGTGAAAAGATTGATGGGGCAACATCAGATTTAACAGTAGCAACAGAAGGTGCTGCTTTTGCGTTGGTCTATTCGGGATCAACATATGGATGGAAACTATTGGAGAAATAATATGGCAACATACGCATCTATTCGTTATAAATTTTCTGGCGCCAATGTTTCAGGCGTTGCACAAACAGCAAGTAATCTAAGTGATCTAGCTGACGCATCAACATCAAGAACTAATCTTGGTGTAGCAATTGGAAGTAATGTTCAAGCGTTTATTTCTGCGACTGCAGGAACTAATGCTAACGGTACAAGAACGGTAAGCACATCAGCTCCGAGTGGCGGATCTAATGGCGATATTTGGTATCAATATAGCTAATGCATAATGCCAGTATATGTTAAAGATGGTGGAGCTTGGCGTACAATAGATAGACTCTATGTACGTGACGGAACTTCTTTTACAAACCAAACAATAAATAATGTTTATGTAAAAAACGGTGGTACGTGGCAAACTGTTTTTGTTATTTTTGAAACGCCTACTTCTTTTACAACGGGATCTTCAGGATCAATTGCAGTACCTGCTTTAGCAAATGCTATACATATACAGCAAGCTGTTGCTGGTGGCTCTGGTGGATACAGGGGCGCTGACTATGATAGAGCTGGTGGTGAATCTGCTGGACCAGGCGGAGCATCAGGTGCTTTTATTTCTGATATGGTTTTTAATATAACAGGCGGTGAAACATTAACATTAAATGTTGGATCAGGTGGTGCTGCAGGGACAGGAACATATTCAGGTAACTCAGGAACTGGCGGTAATACAACTTTGTCAGGAACATCTTCAGGTGCTTTATTTACTTTAGGTGGAGGTGGTGCTGTATCTGTATCAGGTGGCGGTGTTCAAGGGCCTCTTCGTACAAATAATGCTAGTACAGGTGGTACACGATCTGGTTTTGCAACTCCTCGATCATCGGGAACAACAGTAGACGGTTTAAATATTACAAGCTTTCAGTCAGGACCAAGAGGTGTTTTTAATCAACAAGGAGACGGAGTAGGAGGAGATAATCCTGGTAACTGTTCTGGTGATAACTGTACGATTGGTGGTGGTGATGGCGGTGATCCTTATAGTGGTTCATTAACAACAGGTGGTACAGGTGGCGCAAATGGTAACACAGCAGGAACGGCTGGCACACAAGGTGGCGGCGGTGGAGGAGGAGGCACAGAGCCTGGATCTTCTCTTGGTGGAGCTGGCGGTGATGGTGAATTTATTTTTAGATTTATGAGGATTGCATAATGCTAACAAAATTAAATATTGCTCCTGGTATTGATAAACAAGATACAGAATACGGTGCAGAAGGTCGTTGGACCGATGCACAAAATGTACGATTTCATTATGGCTTACCACAAAAAATAGGTGGTTGGTCTACTATTATTACAGATACACTTATCGGTGTTGCAAGAGATCAACACACATGGACAGATCTCAATGGTGTACGGTACGCGGCCATCGGCACTGATAGAAAATTATATATTTATACAGAGGGTACAGCATATGATGTTACACCTATACGTCGTGGCCCTACTTCATTAACAAATCCTTTTACAACAAATGGTACCAACAACGTTACTGTAGCGGATACAGGACATGGTGCTCTACAAGGTGATTTTGTAATTTTTGATTCTTTCTCTGCCATAGACGGTCTGGACATGAATAATGAATTTGAAATTACATCTGTTACTAATGCAAACTCCTATGTTGTAACACATACAGATACAGCTTCTGGATCTACAGCAGGTGGCGGAGGCACAGGTAATGCAAATTATCAAATTAGTATTGGACAAGAAACATCGACCTATGGTTATGGTTGGGGTACAGATGTATGGAACACAGGAACGTGGAACACACCAAGATCTACTTCTACCGTAACGATTGATGGTCGTAACTGGTCTTTTGATACGTTCGGTGAAGACTTAATTGCTACCGTGCATAAAGGTAAAACTTTTCTTTGGGATACTTCATCAGGTACAACCACCAGAGCTGCTGTTATTACACAAGCTCCTACAAGTTCACGGTTTAATCTTGTTTCCATGCCTGATAGACATGTCTTTTTATTTGGTACAGAAACAACAATTGGTACAGCTTCTACGCAAGATGATTTATTCTTGCGGTTTTCCTCTCAAGAAGATTATACGGATTGGACTCCTGTTGCAACAAACACAGCAGGCTCCTTTCGTATTCAAGATGGATCAAAGATTGTGGCAGCAACAAGATCACGTAACGCGGTTCTTGTTTGGACAGACACTTCTTTACACGCATTACAATTTGTTGGTGCTCCTTTTACTTTCTCTCTTGTACAATTAGGTGGTGGATGTGGCGCTGTTGGTGTTCATTCTACAGTGGATATTAATGGTGTTGCGTATTGGATGTCACAAAATGCTTTCTTCCTATACGATGGTACAATTCGTAAATTACCTTGTTCTGTACAAGACTTTGTTTTTGAAGATTTTAGCGCGGCTCACCAACCAGAAACATATGCGGGTGTTAATTCAGAGTTTAACGAAATTACTTGGTTCTATGCATCAAATGGATCAAACTATATTGATCGTTCTGTTACATATAATTACTTAGAAAAAACATGGTACACCAATACATTAGCAAGAACAACATGGACAGATTATGGTGTCTATCAAGAACCCTATGCAACATTATATAGTCCTACAACTACAGCAACAACACCTACCGTATTAGGTGTAACAGATGGTGCCACAACGTATTATCAACAAGAAACAGGAACGGATGATAACTTAACAGCAATGACAGCTTTTATACAATCAGGTGATTTTGATATTCAAGATGGCCAACAATTATTACATGTTAGTCGCGGTATACCTGATTTTAAAAACCAAGTAGGAAATGCAACGATTACCATGAATTTTAAAACATACCCTAATGATACATCATCAACTACTGTCACCAGAACTGTCAGTTCTAGCACGACAAAATTTGATACACGTGGTAGAGGTAGACAAACAAATTTAAAAATTGAAAGCACGGATCTTAATGCAGATTGGCGATACGGTACACTGCGTTTAGATGTGCAACCAGATGGAGGTAGATAATGGCTAAAATAGCAACAACAAGATTACCAGATGCAACACCTGAGTATCAAGCAGATCAATTTAACGCTCTTATTCGTATACTAGAGCAGATTACACAGCAGTTAAACTTTGGTTTTCAACAAGATATAAAAGATGACTCAACAGCAAGGACGTGGTTCCTTGGTTGATATATTTAAAAGCGTTAGTTTACAGCCGCCGACAACGGCTAATACAACGGTATATACGGTACCAACAGGTGATTCAGGAGCCGTGCCTCCCGTCCCACCGACCACGACTATTATTAAAAGTATTATTATTTCAAATATTAGTGGTGGTACTGTTAATACAAAAGTAAGGATGTTGGACTCTAGTAATTCTAATTTAGAAGTGTTATTACATGATGATAATTTAAGTCATCCAGAGGTAAAAGAAATACTAACACATCCAATTGTATTAGAACAAGCGGATCAAATAAAGATTGAAGCAGCTACAGGTAATGCTGTTGAAATTTTATTAAGTATAATGGAGATAACGTAATGTCAGAAATAGGTAAAAAAGTACAAGACGCTGAAGTTATTGGTCACGAAGTAGTAGACGGAAATAAAGTCCCTGTTTTAAAACCAGAGGTTTGGGAAAAAGTATATTGCAATAGTTGTAATAATGAAGTGGACTCAGAAGAGTTAGCAACAGGTGATTGTAGCGACTGTGGTAATCCTTGGGCTTCAACGAAGACCAAAGATGTTACCATTCGCGTTGTTAAGATGCCAGACGTTTTTGGATCTGGAGGAGAACTTTAGTTTTTCCTACACTCGCAGTTTTCATCACAGTGACTTGAGTTGTCTTTCTGATGTTTTTCTAATTCTCTTTCCATAAACATTAAACGTTCATGATAGCGCCCCACCTTGTCAGCGAGGACAGCTATAGCTTTTAATACTTCTTGATTTTCCATAATGTCTCCTGTGATTTGTATTTTGGTGAGAATCTAATTTAAACATATTTTTCTCCCAATCAATAATCTTTTTAATAATTGTTTTCTTGACAAGCTATTCTTGTTCTGCGTAGTCAACGGATAAGTATTCTATTTTTATTACCCACCCTTTCGGTATAGCGATAGCGCCACCACCTGATATATCGTCTTTGTCTTTACTATAAGATCGCATAATAATTACTTTCTCTTTATTATTGTGAATTAACCAACCAACTTCTTGACATGTTGCTAAAGGAGCGTTCATAACGTCTTTTATATCGAGCCATCCTGTCTCTGTATCACGGGCATCGAGCCACGTAACACGGACCATTGGTACTTTCTTAATGTCAAAGGTCATATTTCTGATTGCACATTACACGAAATTTGCCTATAATCATATAAATAATTAGGCTCACTTCTCAAGGCCAGCCTCCTTGCCATATTGTTAACAATATCATGAATTGCTTAGGAGTACATGTTTAAAAATTTTTTTAGAAAAGTAAGGGCAACCTTAAAAAATAGTGGAGAAGGAATAGCCGCAGCAGCAGGTTTTGCTTTACCATTTTTGGGAAATGCGAATCCGTTGGCTGCACTAGCAGTTAAGTTTTTGCCAAATATATTAAGTGCTCAGTATCAAGATAATCCACTTATGTCTTTATTAAAAAACCAAGGTATTACAACTGCGGCAACTGAAGGTACAAACTTTCTTAGACCAGATGTAGATCCAAGTTCTATTATTAATGAAGGAACAAGAACAAGTAGTTTTGATCAAAATAATCAACTTGCTAACGTATTAGATGAATCTAGTCTTGATTACGGTAAACAGATGAAAGACTTTGCAAAAATAAGTCAAATGACTAGAGATAAAACTGGTGGTGGAATAACTGATTTTTTTACAGGTTTATATGATGATGACGGATTAACAGGTAAAGGTAAGTTACTTGGTTCATTAGCATCTACCCTCGGACCAGGGCTTGCTACTTATTTAGCATTGGTTGGTGAAGACCCGCCAGAAACAATGGATCCAAAAGAATATAGAAGTGCTGTAGATGATTATTATTCAGCAAAAGCTAGAGGAGAAAATCCTAATCCCGCTGATTATGGTTTAGCGCCTACACCAGCAGATAGAATGGTAGGAGATTTAAGATACGATGTAGAAAATAAAGCAATGGGTGGTATCGCAGGTATAAATGCTGACAGTACACCTTTAGAATTAGACCCAAGAGAAAATTTAATGTCAGCTCTTAACATAAGAGACAAAGCAATAGCATCTAGAGGTAGTGTTGGCTTATCCGCTATGCCGATGACTGATATGTCTCAAGATGTAAAACAAGCAAACATGGGTGGAATAATAGGATTAGCAATGGGTGGATTAGATAAAAGAGGAATGGTATACGGACCTGGTGGACCAAAAGAAGATAAAATACCTGCTATGTTAAGTAATGGTGAATTTGTAATGACAGCGAAAGCTGTTGACAACGCAGGCGGACCAAAGGCAATGTATAATTTAATGAATAAATTAGACCCTGAGTCTTCGAAAGGACCAAACGCATAATGGCTGACATGGCACAAACACAAATAGCAAGAGAAGCTCCTTTTTTAGAAGATTACAGAAGACGTTTAATGGATTCTGTTTTTGCAGCAACAGATAAAGCTATTACACCGCAAGAAAGAGCTATCGCACCATTTGATGCTTTTCAACAAGCAGGATTCGGTGAAGCAGCAACGCAAGCAGGATATACTTATGATCCTAATACAGGTGGATTAACAAAAACAGGTATAGCTTCTTATGAGCCTGCTATGAATTTAGCAGAACAAACTGCTTTATCAGGTATACCCGCTCTTCAACAAGCACAAAAACAATATGATCCAAGCACAAGTAACTATCAACAGTTTTTTGATAAATATCAATCTGATGTAACACAAGAAGCTCTTAAACAAATGGATCAAGAGGCTGCAAAAGCGCAATCAAATTTAGCTGGACAAGCAACAATGGCAGGTGCGTTTGGAGGAGCTAGATATGGAGTACAACAAGCAGAGCTAGCAAAAAATTTACAAGACATTAAATCACAAAGAATATTTCAAGATCTATCTAATAATTTTCAACAAGCGCAATCAAATGCGATGAATACTTTTGAACAAGCGCAAGCAAGAAACCTTGGTGTAGGTCAAGCTTTAGGTCAGTCAGCACAAGGTATTGCTGGTTTGGGGCAACTAGGTTTTGGTTTAGGTCAAGCAGGCATAGGAAGTTTAGCACAATTTGGAGGACAAAGACAGGCTGATCAACAAGCAAGAGCAGACGAAGTGTTAAGATTAACAACTGAAAGACAAAACGAACCATTAAAACGATTAGGGTTTATTGGTGATATTTTATCAAGAACTCCTAGTATTAATCAAACATATGGACAACAACCAGTTCCTTACACAAATCCATTAATGGGCGCTATAGGCGCAGGTATTTCTGGTTTAGGAACGTTTGGGTCTATATTTGCAAAGGATTAATATGGCAACTACATATTCTGATCCAAATTTAGAAGAAGATATATTTGATACCTCTGCCGATGCTGGTAGTGATTTTGCTGTTAACACAGGCGATATTAATAGAATGCCAACCACACTTCCAGGCAGTATATTTGAAATGCCTGCAAAACCTGCAAACATAGGTCCTTTAGATTTAACACCAGCGATGGTGAATATGGAAAACTTTGCGACTATGTTTACGCAACCAGCGAAAACAGAAGCAGAGCTAGCAGCTATGTTTCCTGATGCAAGTTATAAAAGTGATAAGTATTTAGCTTTAGCAAAAGCGGGGCT
>Ga0209193_1001184_pt1 | contig 14036 bp, 9 predicted proteins | sample COGITO_mtgs_1003_FD_185515 | JGI IMG/M metagenome (GOLD analysis project Ga0209193, IMG submission 185515) | Pelagic marine microbial communities from North Sea - COGITO_mtgs_100330 (SPAdes) (version 2) | ecosystem: Environmental > Aquatic > Marine > Epipelagic ... | reverse complement strand
TACTAAATTAATAGTAAGGGTTAACTGCTATTGAGTTTTCACAGTGTGTTATTTTGCTTTTAAAAAACCAAATATAGCCAACCCAAACATTACAATATCAGGGGCAGCACTTTCAATGCTAAAATTCATAATGGGTTCATTGGCTAAGATTCCAAAAAACACATACATAAGCGCTATTGATCCAATGATGTAAGCCATTAAAAGATGTTTTGCTGTTTTTAATTCGCAGTTTCTTGACAGAAATAGCATTAGGCCAATCATTAATAATGCTGGGGACAGCCCATAGTGGAATAATTCGCCCATTTTTAATGCATCTGTATTTTCTGAGAGTACAATCTCATTGCCGATTGCTGAGGCAAAGAACATCATAATAAGCCCCATAAGGGTATTATATAAACCGAGAATTGATAAGGATATTTTTGTTTTCATAATAAATAATAATAATTAATTAAAAATAAAAAAATTGACAGACTTTTTAAAAATATTTATGTTTTTTCTTCTTTAACAAGCAATTTTGCCCTATACATTTGTTCTAGGAAAGGGGTACAATTGGGGGTTACTTTTCTTGTAATCTCTTTTTTAGAATACTATTTCTTATCAATAGCCCAAGAGTTAGAAGGGGATGTATTATAACAAATATCCAAATATTAGCCTCTTCATAGGTTATGCCTGTTACGCCGGCTATCCATCTTAATATATCTACGCATATCTGAAATAATTCCTGCATACTATTTTTTGTTTTATCCAAATATAATAAATGTAAATAACTGTATTAGGGGAAATCATGGTATACATATCTTCCCTGGCTTTAATTCAGCTATTTCTTTAACGGCATCCTATGGCACGTCTGTTTTATAGAGTTATGAGTATATTTGGATAAAACTATTTATACTATGAAAAAACACCTGCAACTATTTTCATTTTTCATTTTATTTTTTCCCTTAACACTACTTGGACAGCAGGAGAAACCTGAGGCTAAATTGCTTATTGACAGTTTTATTAAAGCCTATAATTCTCAGGATTATGAGTCAGTTTTTTCATTGTTTTCAAGTGAAATGAAAAAGGAATTACCTCTTGAAGAACTAAATGATTTTCTTAAAAATTTAGATGCTGGAGCCGGTAAAATTATTCAAAATGAATTTATTAGATATGAAGAAAAAGTAGCTATCTATAAGCTAACTTTTGATCAATGGGTTTCACAGTACAGTTTTTCAATTAACGATGCCAAACAAATACATGCGATTTTTTATTTTGCCCCTTATCAAGAAGATGTTTTTTCAGGCTCAGCGGTTAATAGTTTATCTGTAATTGACAAATTAATATCTGAAGATCAAACAAAACTAATTTTTGAAAGATCAAAATACTTTCCAAATAATACCCAATTTTCATTGGCATTCATTAATGGCGACAACGTAAATTTTTATGGAATAATACGTCAAAATGATTCAATTATTTATACAGATAATAGCCAGCATATTTTTGAAATAGGTTCAATCACAAAAGTCTTTACAGCACATTTACTTGCAAAAGCGGTACTTGACAACAAGGTAAAACTCAACGATACTATCAACGACTATTTAACTATAAAATGTAAGGATGATATTCCAATTACATTTAAGAGTTTAGCGAACCATACCTCAGGGCTCCCTAGAATGCCAACCAACTTTGAGATTGAAAAGCTGGACTCCGCAGATGTTGTTAAGGTTAGACATATTTTAATTCCTTACAAAGGCGCAACATCAAGTGCCCAAGCTGTTGAAAGCACAAGGCTTTCTGCAAAAAAAACCGCTGATAGTATATACAATCAAATCACAACAAATAATGTAAAGTTTGAATCGCTGTTATCCTTTTCTTCTGAGAGGGAATTTAGCAATGAGTTTGGAGAAATTGAATTCACACTTTTTGACGGATTTGCACCCCCCTTTAGAGATTTCTCTTTTAACAATCAAGTTGGTTCCATTGATGTTATTGAAACGACTTTTGGTTTTCATATAATCGAAATACTAGCCAAAGCTCAGAAGAAAAAGCTTGTTAATCTGAGGGATTTGCCCGATAACCCTTATAAATATTATGATAAGTATGATTTAGAGGATTATCTTAAAAACTTTTTAGAGATTGACCAGAAAACAAAAGGAGTTTCAACCTATTCGAATTTGGGATTTGGCTTATTGGGGTACACAATAGCTAAAGTATATGGCAAGAGTTATCAAGACTTGCTTCAGCAATATATTTTCTCGAAATACAAAATGAACAACTCATTTCTAAACGCAGATTTAATTGATGAAAGACTTGTCAATGGCCTTGATGAAAAAGGGAAAGAAACCGCCAATTGGGATCTCGCTGCAATGGAGAGTGCTGGGGGTATTTTATCGAATACTGAAGATTTAGTAAAATATGGAGTTGCCTATTTTGATGAAACAAACCTTGAATTAAAATTATTGACAAAAAAGACCGTAAAACTAGACAAACAAGTTGATATTGGCATTGGCTGGCATATCATAAACTCAAGCCAATCAGATAATAAATGGATATGGCACAATGGAGCAACAGGTGGATATTCCTCTTCAATGGCATTAGATATTAAAAACCAAGTAGGGATTGTAATTTTATCAAACGTTTCGGCTTTTAATTCCTTCCAATCCAACATAGATCAACTTTGCTTTGACCTTATGATGACGCAAAAAGATGAAAATGGCACCCTTTTTTATGACTAACCCCTAGGATGTATCTTCCCCAGCTTTAAGTTCAGCTATTTCTAAACCTCTTCAATAGGTTACACTTACATTGATTATATTTGATAAAAAGCATTGGTAAATGGAATGGTATCTTAAAAACAGAAAAAAAATATTTATAGCCACCTTAGGCTATGTTGTCTTTAGATTAGTGTATCTATACGCCCTTTAATTTAGCAACTACTATTGCTTAAATAGGTTAGACTTAACATTAATTTTTTTGATAAAAAACAAACACTACCTCAAATGAGTAAAAAAACAAAAGTACTGCTTGCATTAATACTTAGTGTAGTATTATACCTGTGGGCAGAATTGGCTGTTGGTATTTTCTTCCAGGACAGCTGGGGGGGGAGTTAATAGCCCTTGTTATAATGTAAAAGTAGCTTTATAGTTGTTTTTTGTGTCTCCAACTGTTCTATCAAATACCATGGTGTACGTTCCTGGATTCTGGGTTTGTTTGATAAAATCTGCAAATTTATCCTTGTTAACAATCCAACTCTCCAAAAGATGCCAAAGGCAAATTTGATCTTTCTCACAAAATTTACCTTTGCTAAAAAACAGCGCTCCCTTTTTTGTAAAAAACACACGTTTTATTTTGGCTACATTGCCATCTGGTTTTGTTAGTACAACATCTTGAAAACTCGCTTGACTTGTTGATGGTACTTCAGTATTATACTCAAATATCTTGACCGTTATTGACGCCTCATCTTTAATAAATATATACGAAGCTTCTTGCTCTTTTGCCTGATCGTTAGAGAAGGTGCCCCAGGCCCTTAAGCTCTCATAAGAGTCTTTGGTTGGCACTCCATTTTCATCCACATAGAATTGTTTTTCCCATTGCCCAAATACTGTATGGCTTGATAAAAATAGTATTAGTATAAGAAATATGTTTTTCATGGCAGCGCGTTTTTGTTCTTAATCGTGTAAAACTAAGCAAATAAATCGGTAAAATGCTATTTTTATCGATAAAGTGTATTGTAATAAAGTTAATAATCTACTTAAAAGTATAGTTAAAACTCATAATTTCCTAATTTATAGGTATTATTTTTTATAAAAACAATAGTATATTATTAAGATAATGAGGTAGTTATGAATTTTTTTTTACTCCTTACACCACTCTAGCACTGGGTTTTAAGACCATTGTAGTAAAGTGAATATAATTCGTTTTTTATTGCCCCCCAAAAATCCAAAACCTATAAGCACAAAAAAGCCCTCAATTTTAATTCATTGAAGGCTTTTAAATTTAATATAAAAAGAGTTTACGCATTTGCTAATCTAGCATTTACAGCATCCCAATTAATAACATTAAAAAATGCGCTTACGTAATCTGGACGTCTGTTTTGGTAGTTTAGGTAGTATGCGTGTTCCCAAACATCAATACCTAAAATTGGTGTCCCGCCACAACCAACACCTGGCATCAGTGGGTTATCTTGGTTAGGGCAACCACATACATCTAAAGATCCATCTTTAGCAACACATAAAAATGCCCATCCAGAGCCAAACTGTGTTTTGGCAGCTGTTGCAAAAGTTTCTTTAAAAGCATCAAAACTCCCAAAAGAAGCGTCAATAGCTGCTGCTACTGCTCCTGTTGGAGCACCTCCACCGTTTGGTGTCATCACTTCCCAAAACAAAGAGTGGTTGTAAAAACCGCCACCATTGTTTCTTACGGCCTTGTTGTTCATGTCTAGGTTTTGAAGAATTTCTTTAATGTTTTTTCCTTCCATGTCTGTACCTTCAATAGCTGCGTTGAGGTTGTTGGTGTATCCTTGGTGATGTTTTCCGTGATGGATCTCCATGGTTCTTTGGTCTATATTTGGTTCTAATGCATTGTGAGCATATGATAATTGTGGTAATTCAAAAGCCATAATAAGAAATTTTAAAATTATTGTTTTTTAGTCTTATGCAAAGTTACACATTAAGGGCTAAATATACTGTTATAGAAATATTAAGGTTTTAATACCTCCAAAGAAAGCTTTTATTGGCATCTACTTTTGCGTAATTTAGTGCAAAATATTAATCTTGAAAAACGACCCTCCTTTTTTAATTTATGACGCCGCAGCGGGCAGCGGTAAAACATATACCTTGGTAAAAGAGTACCTGGGGTTTTTGTTGAATCAACAAAAAAACAACTATTACCAATCTTTACTAGCCCTTACCTTTACCAATAAGGCTGTTGCAGAGATGAAAGATCGCATCATTGAAAATTTGGTGGCCTTTTCTTCAACATCTTCTGTAGCAAACCCCCCACAAATGATGCAAGATCTTGCATCAGAGTTGTCCTTAGGGCTGCCCAAAATTCAGGCAAATGCAAAGGCAATCCTCAACCATATACTACATAACTATGCCGGGTTTAGTGTAGAGACTATCGATAAATTTAACCACCGTCTTATTCGCACTTTTGCTAAGGATCTCTCCTTGCCTAGTAATTTTGAGGTGGTGCTTGATCCAACGGCATTACTCAAAGAGGCAGTAGATAAACTCATAGACAAAACAGGGGTAGACCAAGCCATCACAAAGGTATTAGTTGCCTTTGCCTTAGAAAAAGCCGATGATGATAAATCCTGGGATATCTCTAAAGATATTTTTAAAGCAGCAACACTCTTAAACAATGAAGATGACGCGGCGCATATCTCCCATTTTAAAGACAAAACACTTTCAGACTTTGGAGAATTTAAAAAAGAACTTCTCAAAAACAAACACCTTGGTGAAGCTACTATTTTAAAAGCGACCAAAGTAGTTTCTGATATTATAGAAACCCACGGCCTGGACAAAAAATCCTTCTCAAGAGGTTCATTTATCACCTTTATAGAAAGATTAAAAAGCAAAGAGTATGGCAAGATAGATTTTTCAGCCATGTGGATACAAGACCTTGCACAAAAGCCAATGTATGGCGTCACCTGGGCAAAAAAAAATGAAGCCCTTGCAGCTATTATAGATCAAAACCAATCAGTCTTTGAAGCCTTTATCGCCGCTGCTCAAAAACAAGTAAACAACCTTAGGTTTATTGCCGCCATTTTAAAAAACCTCACCCCGCTTTCTGTAATTAATTTGGTGAGTAAAGAACTTGCCACACTTCAAGAGGAGCAAAGCCTTGTTCCCATTGCACAGTTTAATGCGCTTATACATAAAGAAATAAAAGACCAGCCGGCTCCCTTTATCTATGAGCGCCTGGGTGAGCGGTATAGCCATTTCTTCATTGATGAGTTTCAAGACACCTCTGTCATGCAATGGCAAAACATGATTCCTCTGCTAGACAACTCTCTATCTCAGGCCCAAACCTCCAAAGAAGGCTCACTTCTTTTGGTAGGAGATGTAAAACAAGCAATTTACAGATGGAGGGGAGGTAACCCAGAACAGTTTTTATCACTCATCCATGAAAAATCTGCCTTTGATACGGCAATTCCTGTGATAGAAAACCTACCTAAAAATTACCGCAGTTTAAAAGAGGTTATTGATTTTAACAACAATTTTTTCACCTACGCATCCCAATTTTTAGAAGATCCCCAGCATGAAAAATTATATATAGATGGCAACAATCAAGGATGTAATGAAAAAGCAGATGGATATGTTAATTTAGAATTTATTGAAGCCCAAAACAAGGAAGAAAAAAACCAATTATACGCAGAAAAAACCCTTGCCATTGTCAAGCAATTAAACCAGCAAGGATTTGCCTACAGTGATATTTGTGTGTTAACCCGCAAGAAAGATGACGGGGTGTTTTTAAGCACCTACCTTATGGAGCATGATATAAATGTTATCTCCTCAGAGACTTTATTGCTAGAAAATGCAGATGTGGTTAAATGTATTTGTAACACCATTTTACTCAGTGTACAACCCACAGATACACAAACCAAAATACGGGTGCTAGATTTTTTGCACGCTCATTTTAAAATAGCCATAGATAAGCACTCTTTTTTTACTTCGTTTTTGGAACAGGGAGCTCTTTTTTCTGAAACACTAAAAAAACATGGTATCAATTTCGATCTTCAGCAGGTGGGGCAAAAATCTTTATATCAGGGCGCAGAGTATATTGTAAAACACTTTGGTTTAGATAAAATTGCAGATGCCTATTTATATGGTTTTATGGATCTTATTTTTGAATACCAACAAAAACCACAGGCAGACACCTTGGGCTTTTTAGACTTTTGGGAAACAAAAAGACAGACCGCCTCTATTGCCTGTGGAGAAAACACTAACGGTGTGCAGTTCATGACTATTCATAAGGCCAAAGGGCTAGAGTTTCTGGCGGTTATATTTCCATACGCCAATATAGAGCTCTACAAAGAGCAGGAACCCAAGACTTGGATTTCGGTTCCAGAGACTTGGAGCCAAGACTTTAATCAAACACTTATTAATTACAATAAAAGTATTGCCGATTACAACCCACAAGGCGCGGCTATTCATACAAAAAGAAGACAAACCATAGCCCTAGACAATTATAACCTGTTGTATGTAACTCTTACGCGCGCCGTAGAGCAGCTATATATCATTACAGAGAGTCCTAAGCCAGTTAAAGATAACTTGCAAAATTTTCAGCAACTTTTTTCTGAATTTTTAAAACATCAGGGCAGATGGGATGAAAATCAAAAGGTGTATACCTTCGGAAATTTCAGCCCTCAGGCTTATGGTAAGACCAAACAAACCAGTAAGAGGGTGTCTCCTAAATTTATAAGTAGTAATCCCCAAGGACATAATTTGCATATTATAAACAACAGGGGAGTTGGTACAGATATAAAAATAAAGGAGGCTATTGTTGAAGGAAATCTTTTTCATGACACCATGCAGGAAATTAAACACCATGGTGATGAAGCTTTTGTTTTTCAGAAATTAAGACGCCTTGCAACCATCTCTGAGCAAAAAATAGCCGCCTTGCAATTAAAGGTGCAAACCGTATTACAAGATCCAGCTCTGTATCCCTTATTTGAAAATGATGCCCAGGTATATAATGAGCGTGATATTATCACTAAGCAAGGGCACACCCTAAGACCAGATAGATTAAATTTTTATCCTCAAACAAACTCGGTAACTATTGTAGATTATAAAACAGGTACTCCCAGTTATGAGCATGAAGATCAAATTAACGGCTATGCCACCGCACTTTTTGATATGGGGTACACCATTAAAGACAAAATTTTGGTCTATACAAACCAAACAATACTAATAAATAAAATTTAACTTTGCTTTTTTAAAATCATCGTAAACCACACATATGTACGGAAACATTAAGGAGCATTTACAAAAGGAAATACAAAACATTAAGGATAATGGTCTTTTTAAAACAGAGCGAATCATCACCTCCCCTCAAGGCGCAGAAATAACAATCAGTACCGGAGAAACAGTATTAAATTTTTGCTCAAACAATTACCTAGGGCTTTCTTCTCATCCAGAAGTTGTACAGGCGGCAAAAGACGCTATGGACACCCATGGTTTTGGAATGTCATCGGTTCGTTTTATTTGCGGCACCCAAGACATCCATAAAAAATTGGAATCTAAAATCGCAGATTTTTACGGCACCCAGGACACCATATTATACGCCGCAGCTTTTGATGCTAACGGAGGTGTTTTTGAACCTCTACTAGGTAAAGAAGATGCTATAATTAGTGATTCTCTAAATCATGCCTCTATTATTGACGGCGTTCGTTTGTGTAAAGCAGCACGATACAGGTATGCAAACAATAACATGCAGGAGCTTGAGCAAAGACTTAAAGAGGCAAATGAAAATGGCGCTCGTTTTAAAATTATTGTAACAGACGGGGTCTTTTCTATGGATGGCGTTGTTGCTTCTCTAGATAAAATTTGCGATTTAGCAGATGCCTATGACGCACTTGTGATGATTGATGAGTGTCATGCAACTGGTTTTATTGGTGAAACAGGAAGAGGAACACTTGAAGACAAAGGCGTTATGGGCCGTATCGATATTATTACCGGAACCCTAGGAAAAGCAATGGGTGGCGCCATGGGAGGATACACAACCGGCAAAAAAGAAGTTATTGAATTATTACGCCAACGTTCTCGCCCGTATTTATTTTCAAATTCATTAGCTCCTGCAATTGTAGGGGCCTCTATAAAAGTGTTTGAAATGCTCGAGAGTGATACCACATTAAGAGATATTTTAGAGAATAACACGAATTACTTTAAAAAAGCAATGAAAGAAGCTGGTTTTGATATTGTAGATGGTGACTCTGCTATTGTTCCAGTAATGTTATATGACGCCAAGCTTTCTCAGACCATGGCAAACATGTTACTGGAAGAAGGGATCTATGTGATAGGCTTCTTCTACCCAGTGGTACCAAAGGATAAGGCAAGAATTAGGGTGCAGTTATCTGCAGCACATACCAAAGCACATCTAGACAAAGCCATACAAGGGTTCATTAATGTGGGCAAAAAACTTGATGTTATATAGCCTCTTGTGATATATAAATACACAAAAACATCTTGAATTTATTAAAATTTTAATAGATTTGTTTTTGTTAATAAACTTTAACAACTTACTTTTGCATTAAATAATACATATAACTAAACAAATAATTATGAAACATCTTAAAAGTATCTTAGTTGCTGCCCTTGTTCTATTAGTAACAGGCGTAGCAAATGCTCAAGATAAAAACAATCCATGGGCTATTGAGGTAGGTGTAAACGCTGTTGACACATTCCCAACAGGTCTTAGAGACGGACAAGTGAATAAAGATCCACAAAACGGAACTCTTTTTTCTGAATACTTTAATGTAGAAGATCATTACAATATTCTTCCATCTGTATCAAGAGTTGCAGTAGGATATTACTTAGGTGATGGATTTACAATGGGCGCAGTAGGTACTGTGAACAAAATTGAAAGACTAGGTCGTGTTGATATTGAAAGTATAACATACTACGGTTTTGATGGAGAAATAAAATATAGCTTTAGAGAAATGCTAGGTAACGGTTGGGTTGATCCTTCTATCGGTATTGGTGGAGGTTACACTTGGCTTGGTGATGCTAGATTTGGTACTGCCAATGGTATCGCTGGTGTTAAGTTTTGGATGTCAGAATCTTTAGCTGTAAACTTCCAGTCTACCTATAAGCATTCTTTTGAGGACTACGGAGCTAAGCATTTCCAACACTCTGTTGGTGTATTGTTTAAGTTTGGTGGAAAAGACACAGACTCAGACGGGGTATATGACCACGAAGATGCTTGTCCAGAAACTGCAGGTCTTGCACAATTTAACGGTTGTCCTGACACAGACCTTGACGGTGTAGAAGACAGAGAAGATACCTGTCCTAATACTCCAGGTCTTGCAGAATTTGCAGGTTGCCCAGATACAGACGCTGATGGTGTTGCAGATCCACAAGATGCTTGTCCTACTGTTGCAGGTCTTGCTTCTATGAATGGTTGTCCAGATGCTGATGGTGACGGAGTTACTGATGCAGATGATGCATGTGCAGATCAAGCTGGTGATAAAGCTAACAAAGGATGCCCATGGCCAGATAGTGATAACGATGGTGTTTTAGACAAAGACGATGAATGTCCTGCAGTAGTTGGTACTGTTGCAAACAAAGGATGTCCAGAAGTACCTCAATTAACTATTGAGATCATGAAAGACCTTAATGACATGTCAAAAACGATCTTGTTTGATATCGGAGATTCTACAGTACATGCAGATTCTTATGATACACTTCAAAACATGAAAGATATCATGAGTACGTATTCAGATGCTTCTTTTGTAATCACTGGTTACACAGATAACACTGGTAGCGATACTAAAAACCAAACACTTTCTGAAGAGAGAGCAATGGCTGTGAAAACGTATTTAGAATCACTAGGACTTGCTGCAGGTAGATTATCTACAGAAGGTGCTTCAACTTCTAATCCAGTTGCTTCAAATAACACAAGAGCTGGTAGAAAGCAAAACAGACGTGTAGAGATTTCTTCTAAAGAGTAATCTTCCACAAATAAATAGTAGAAAACGCCTCCTTTTAAGGGGGCGTTTCTTATTTTTATAACATGCATACTTTCCTAGAAGAAACAATTCAATACCTCACAAAAAAACACGGGGATTTATCACAGCTCACTATTATTCTTCCAAGCAAAAGAGCAGGTGGGTTTCTCTTAAATTACTTAAAGAAGCAAGCCCTAAGTACTAGCTTCGCCCCTAAAATTATTAGCATAGAAACATTTATTGAAAGTGTTTCTGACCTTCAGATCATAGACCCAACGGCGCTGTTATTTAAAAGTTATGAAACCTATCTCAAACTAGATAGTATCCCAGAGAAAGAAAGTTTTGACACCTATAGCACATGGGCCGCTACATTACTGGGAGATTTCAACGAGATAGACCGCTACCTTCTAGACACCCACTTGTTTTTTAATTACCTCAATGATATTCAAGATTTAAATCATTGGTATCTTAGAGAAGATAAAACCCCGCTTATAGAAAAATACCTTGCTTTTTGGAATAGCCTCCATGAGTTTTACAAGACACTAAAAGACAGCTTATTAAAAGACCACCTAGGCTACCAAGGGCTTGTGTATAGAAAAGCTGCTCAGGACATCTCTCATTACATGGAGGCCAACCAAAGCACCAAGCATGTTTTTATAGGTTTTAACGCACTTAATACGGCAGAGCAGAACATACTCCAAGAACTTCTAGAACTAGACCAAAACGAGGTTATTTGGGACACAGACAGTTATTTCTTTGAAGACACGACTCACAGTGCGTCATTGTTTTTAAGAGGGTACAAAAATAATTGGAAGCACTACCAAAAAAAACCATTCACCAACATCGCTAGTAATTTTATAAAACCCAAGACATTTTCATTTGTTGGGGTTCAAAAAAACATAGGACAAGTTAAATATGTAGGCAATCTATTAGCTACATACACCAAAGAACAACTTGCCCACACTGCCATTGTTTTGGCAGATGAAAACCTATTAGTGCCTTTGTTGCACTCATTACCAGAAAACGTTGACAAGGTAAATATTACCATGGGGGTATCCCTAAAAACGATGCCCTTTGCTACTTTTTTTGAAATTTTATTTTCAGTAAAAGCAAAACCCGCTGGCAGTTATTACTATAAAGATGTACAATATATTTTAAGTCACCCTTTTATTAGCAACTTGATGGTTAGTGCCAGCGGTATTTTAGCCCAGATTAAAAAGGAGAATATAACCCATAGCACCCAGGGGTATTTACAGTCCATTTCAGACCCAAAGGATCATGAAATTTTACAATTGCTATTTCAAGACTGGGGCCTTGACAGCGGTATGGCAATTGCTTGTTGCAATAAATTATTGGAGCGTGCAACTTCGCGCAGTCTAAGTTCTATAGAAGAAGTTTGTGTATCCTACTTGCAAGAAATATTTTTAAAGATTGCCGCTCTTAATGATTCTTATAGCTATGTAACAACACTTAAAACAGTGCAACAGCTATACAGAGAACTCATAGCAAATACAACCCTAGATTTTAAAGGAGAGGCCTACCAGGGGCTTCAAATTATGGGGGTGTTAGAGTCAAGGGTTTTAGACTTTAAAAATGTAATAATGCTCTCTGTAAACGAAGGCACTTTACCCTCCGGAAAATCAAACAACTCTTTTATTACCTATGATTTAAAAAAGCAATACAACCTGCCAAGCTTTTCCGAGAAAGACGCTATTTACACCTACCATTTCACTCATCTATTACAAAGAGTAGAAACCGCTACCCTACTATATAATACCCACACAGAGGGATTAAATACAGGGGAGAAAAGTAGATTTTTATTACAACTTGAAGTGGCCAATGTGGCAAATCATACCATCACTCATACTACCGTGAGCCCAACGATAAGCATGGGCCAAAAAACAATGGCGCGTATAGAGAAAACCCCGAAAATTTTAGAGCGTTTGCAAGAAATAGCCTCCAAGGGTTTTTCTCCGTCTTCTCTTACTAGTTATATTAGAAACCCTATAGATTTTTATTTTCAGAAGGTGTTAAAAATCCAAGAGCATCAGCAAGTAGAAGAAACCGTCGCAGCCAACACCCTAGGAACCATAGTGCATGATGCCCTCGAGGAGTTATACACCCCCTTTGTGTCTAAGGTATTATCGGTAGCTGCTTTAGAGAGCATTTATCCTAAAATTTCGGCAGAGATCACGGCACAGTTTATAAAAAGCTTCAAGGGTGGAGATTTCTCTACTGGTAAAAACCTGCTCATTTTTGAAGTTGCTAAAAAGTATGTATCCAATTTTATTGATTTTGAAATCAAAGAGATAAAGGCAGGCAATGAAATAATAATTAAAGCACTTGAGGCAGACTTAGGCATTACCGTTGAGGTGCCGGGGCTTGATTTTCCGGTTCGTGTTGGCGGGAAGGTAGACCGCATAGACCACTACAACGGCCAGATGCGAATTATCGATTACAAAACAGGAAAAGTAGAGCAAAAGGATCTGGTAGTTTCGCACTGGGAAAAAATTAGGCAAGAATACTCCTTTAGTAAAGCGTTCCAGGTACTAACTTACGCGCTTATATACAATGACACAGCGCCAATTACCCAGGCATTTGGAGGTATTATTTCTTTTAAAAACTTGGGAAGTGGCTTTTTAAAATTCACAGAAAAAACAGACAAAAAAGACACGACCATCACTCAAGAAACACTGGTTTTATTTAAGGAGCAACTCGTTGCTCTAATTCAAGAAATATGTGATATAAGCATAGATTTTCAAGAAAAAGAGGTGTAGATGCAGCGTATTAAAAATCAAGTATTGGCCCCGTTACAAGAAGCTCAAAAACCTATTGTGTATGACGCCTATTTTAAAAATGACGGCAAGGCTAAAGCAGTTGTAATTTTTTGTCACGGCTATAAAGGTTTTAAAGATTGGGGTCCTTGGCATTTGGTTGCCGCCGCCTTTGCAAAGGCAGGGTTCTTTTTTCTGAAATTTAATTTTTCTCATAATGGCGGCACTGTACACCAACCTATAGATTTTCCAGATGTAGAGGCTTTTGCGCAAAACAACTATACCATAGAGCTTGATGATGTTGATAGGGTGTTAGGTTTTATTTGCGCAGATTCTAACTATAGTAACCAGATAGATGTCTCAAAAATAAGCTTAATTGGCCACAGTAGAGGCGGGGGTATTGTACTTATTAAAGCCCAAGAAGATCCAAGGGTAAGCAAGGTTGTTACCTGGGCAGGGGTGAGTGATTATAGGGCGCGTTTCCAAGAAAATACGCCAGGATTTTTAGCATTTAAAAAACAAGGGGTTTATTATGTGCAAAACGCCAGAACAAAGCAGCAGATGCCTCACTACTGGCAGTTTTACACCAATTTTATAGAAAACCAAAAGCGCCT
>Ga0209193_1001182_pt1 | contig 14044 bp, 8 predicted proteins | sample COGITO_mtgs_1003_FD_185515 | JGI IMG/M metagenome (GOLD analysis project Ga0209193, IMG submission 185515) | Pelagic marine microbial communities from North Sea - COGITO_mtgs_100330 (SPAdes) (version 2) | ecosystem: Environmental > Aquatic > Marine > Epipelagic ... | reverse complement strand
ATCGCCCAAAAAAAAGATGGAAACTCTACTTTTTAGTGGTTACAGACCATCCTACAGAAGAAGATAAAATGATCATCACAACCTTACCTCACCAACCTTTTAAATTGTCTAGAAGGCATGACAATTCTTTCCAATTTGACACGGATGATGCCGGATCTAATGGTTTATTTGTCTTGAGTAGAGCACTTCCAGAAGATCGAGAGTTAAACGTTCATATTTATCTACGGCATACCCGAAAAGCCACCAGAGATTTGGGTGAAATTTTGATAGACATTGAAGAGGGTATTGGAGGAGATGCTTTTGGTATGGTTACCGATGTGGTAGGCACCGCTACCCTACCATGGCTTGTGGTGGCTAAAAAAGCGGTACCCATGATTGGGAAGATCCTTTTGAAGCTAAAAGACAGAGATTTTGGGTTTTTAAGTGCTTTTGAACGGTTTGGACCTGAGTTTGAAGACCTTTATGAAATTGATAGAAAAAAAGAATTTACTGGCGATGCTTCTTTGGTGTACAGTTGGTCTGTAGATGATTAATACCTTAGAAATAACGGAGTTCTAAAAAAACAGGGAGTTGTTATTTTCACCATTTATGGGGATTGTTTAGCGGTGGTTATTTTTTCACCTTTAGAACAATAAAAAAAGTTGTGGACACCCTTACTATATAACTGTTAACAGAAGCTTTTGTTTGGGTATAAAAAGTTGTATGAAATTTGATAAAAACCATAATAAGAAAATGTTAGAAAGATTTAAAAAATATTTGATTGAAAAAGGATATAGTGAATTTACACCATCAGGAAAACCCTCTACAGTATACGATTACATTAAAAGGGTTGAAAAGATAAGGTCTAGAGAAAACTTGACATTAAACGAGTTAGCCGAAAACATTTCTTATTATGTTGATAAATATGGACCTACTGGAAATGAATCAGAATTTGGTAAAAGAAGTCATAATGCGTTCATTAATGCCCTAAGAAGATTTGGAGAATTTTTTGAAAACAGTTGAATTTAGAAATAAAAAAGGTAATGGTAGAGATATAAAAAGGTTATTAGTGGATCTTTAACAAAGTATTTAAGTTTGATTCTATAACTTATTTGACAATACAAATACTTGCAAAAATTAAGTTAAAACCTATAAAATATTTATTGTAAATTGTTTATATTGGCTTGATCAATTTGTTATTAAACAACATAAAACTTAAAGCTAATTAATTGATTTAAAATTAAAATTATTTGTTTAAATATTAAGTTTTAATTTAATAATCTAAATATCGTTATGCTAAGAGAAGAACTCCAAAATAAAATTAAAAGTATTGAATTATCTTATTTATTTGCAAAGAATTTAAAGCATGGTATAAATGAAACAGGAGATTGGAAATTGTTCGAACCCTCAAGATTTATATATTCCTTTTTTGCATTTAATATGATTTATGAGATTAATTGGGAATTGACATTTTCAAAAAAACGTCTCTGGGATCACAGAGGGTTAAAAACACATACGAAAATTTACTACTTACTTAATTTTTTATATTACGACGATGAAGTTGAGGATTTTTATTTAAGCTATAAAGAATTTGGAGTTATAAGGAATTTAATAAAGAACGCTCAATTTATTAATTCAGATCCAAACATCAATAGTATTAATAGATGTTCAGAATTAGAAGAGAAAAACAGTTTTCTAAAAAATTATTTAAATGCGATTAATAAACTTGAAAATGATAATTTTTGGCAAACTGAACATTATCATTTACTTGCTTTGACATACCAAATACGAAATAATATATTTCATGGCTATAAAACCGTTGGCATGATGACTTTAAAAGAACAAAGAGAAAGGCTAATAGACTATACTAATATTATTTTAACTACACTTGAACAATTTTTTGATTTAATATCAAAAAAATATAATTACTCGAGAGCAGATAAATATGAATTGACTGAAAATATTAAAATTGAATTTTAAGTATGGCTTTAATTAAGACCCTAAAAATCTTACAAATTAAAAAATTAAATTACTAAATGAATAAACACCATACTTTTATTGATTTATTTGCTGGTTGTGGTGGCCTATCGTTAGGGGCTGCCAAAGCAGGATTTATTGGAAAGTTAGCAATAGAATATCAAGAAAATGCTTTTAATACATTACAATATAATCTTATTAACTCAAAAAGAGATAAAATACGTTCTAAATCTAATGTTCTAAATTTTAATTGGCCTGAAGAAATAGAACAAAAAAATTATGATATTAACACTTTTATTAAAGATCATGGAGAATATTTAAAAGGTTTAAGAGGTGAAATAGACTTGATTGTCGGAGGACCACCTTGTCAAGGTTTTTCAAATGCAGGAAAAAGAAAAGAGAAAGATCCAAGAAACCAACTATACAAATCATACCTCTCCTTCGTCAAACTTGTGGAACCAAAAATATTACTTATTGAAAATGTAGCAGGAATAGCTTCAAAATTCAGTAAAACAAGTAAATCTTACAAGGATAATATTATTTCTAAGTTAAAAAAAGATTATCATGTTGATGGTCAACTGTTGACTTCAAATATTTTTGGTGTGCCACAAAAAAGAAAACGTTATATAATTATAGGGTTTAAAAAAACAACATTTAAAGATAAAAAAATTGATATCACTGAGGTCTTTAATAAGATAAAAAAAGATTCGATAGAGTTTACAGAAAAATATAGTGTAGTAAAAAATTCTGAAGTATTTAATATAACAAATACAAATGTAGTTCAGGCTCTTAGTGATATTTCTCGTTCTAGAAAAACACCAAAGCCTTATACAGACGAAAATGCTAAATTAAAAGCTTACACTACTTTTGAATATTCTAAAGGTAAGTTGTCAGCTTACCAGCGTTTAATGCGTTATTCAATGAATGGAGAAACATATCCAGATAGTCATCGTATAGGAGACCATAAGAAAGATACAATATTTAAATACCAAACACTTATAGATATTACTAGACAAAATCCAGATAGAGTCTCTTTTAATTTTAAACCTGAGGAGTTTGAAAAGGCTAAGTGGAGGTCTAAAAAACAAATTATTAATGTTTTAAAAGAACAACATCCATCCCCTACCTTAACTACTTGCCCCTTTGATTATATTCATTATAAAGAGCCTCGTATATTAACAGTAAGAGAATTTGCAAGGATACAATCTTTTCCTGATTGGTTTGAGTTTAAGGGAGTTTATGCATTATCTGGATCCGATTCTTATAAGACACCACGTTATTCTCAAATAGGTAATGCGGTACCTCCTTTAATGGCAGAGTCAATAATAAAAACACTAAAAAGTTACTTATGAGAGTAAATTGGCGAGAGGAAGAGATAAGATTATTATTGACTTATTATAAAAGGATGCGATCTGGAGCCATGCATAAGGCTCATCCTAAAGTTTTAGAGGCTTCAAAAGCCATTCGGGGTCTAGAAATAAACAAAGAGTATTCATCTCAATCTGAAAAATTTAGAAACCCAAATGGAGTTGCATTAAAGTTAGCAAACTTTCTTTTTTTAGACCCGAATTATGAGGGCAAAGGCATGAAGGGTTGCAGCGCATTGGATAAAAAAATATTTGGCGAAGAGTTTAAAATAAAAAAGAATATGAATTTGAATATTTATCCCTTTAAGTTTGAAAACTGGTTAGCATCAAATAATGGTTCAGTAAGACGACCCATGGATAAAAATTCGGGGCGCCCTCTAGGGAACAAGGTTATAAAGGGAAAAGTACACGCATTGATTTCTGAGATGGTTAATGAATATCAATCAAATAGGGGGAAATATATTTGTGTTTTTATTGGTGGCCCAGGCAATGGAAAGACAGATATTATGGAATTTGTTGCCGAAGAATTGGTAACTTGTGTTGGGGATGATTGGTCCGCTGCAAATATAGAATTAGAGGAGTGTTTTAGCAAGAACAATCGACAAGCAATAATTAATTTATCAGATAAAACTCGTTTAATTCTAACTCAAGATGCATCTCAAAAAGATAGAGATTCTAAGGATTTTTGTGAGGCTATATTTCATGATCTTCTTAAAGTTGATGAAATGGATTCAGGGTTGTACGTATTGTGTATGAATCGAGGAATATTAGAGGAGGTAAATAAACAAGCTAATAACGAAAACAAGCCTCTACATAAATACAAAACACTTGTTAATCAGTTATACAGATCTAACTCCTTAGATGCTTCTATAGAGGACATAAAGGTTTGGGGAAATACAGATATTAATCCATATTCATTGTATTCTTGGAGCATGGATTTAGATACTTTATTCAAAAAATCTAGTGAGATGAAAATTGGTGAGAACCTAATTCATGAAATCTTTAAAAAAGGGGAGTGTGCTAAAAATTATGTAAATATTGACAATGAACTCAGTCCAATTAATTCTGCTTATTTGTTTTTAAATAACCTAGATATGGGATTGAATTTGGCACAAATATTAAGGAGCTATGAAATCTTATATGCCAAAAGGTTTACATATCGAGAGCTTTTCAATGTAATTGGATATCTTTTTAATTATACTGATGACCAACAAATAAAAATAAAAAACATTTTAAATAATTATGTGAAAATTGCAAATGAGGACTATATCGAACGATTTAAAATTTTATTTAACCTATACAAAAAAACATATTCGTATCGATTTTTTGATAATTTTTTAATGCCAAAAAAAGAGTTAAAAGATAAAATTATTAAAGGGTTTAAAGATGGGGGTGATCGTAAAAACGAGGTGAAGGCATTTTTTGAATGTTTTACAAAAAACGTCGAAACTATTTATGGTAAACCTGACTTAGTTGACGATTCTGAATTTTTTGATCCTATCGGCTGCAGCGACGATATTCAAATTACAGATAGAAATTCAAACAATTTAAGTTTCGATCAACTAAGAAAAAGAGTAATTTATAATACTGATATCAAAATTTCTGAATTTGATAATTTTTTATCACCGTTAGAAATAGAGTTAATTGATTGTGTTATTGGTATCAGGCAAAAGTATTATGACATAACTTCAGATGATATAAATCATAGAAATCTAAATGCACTTGATTCATTAAAATCCTTTTTGAATGTTTTAATACTTGCATTTATTAAAAGGTCATTGTTTTTTTCAAATAAATATATTAGAGATAAGGCCCATATTGACTCTTTCTTAAATCTTATTGAAGGGGAATATACTGATAGACAAACCTTTGCACAATATACATTTCTTAACTCTTTAATTGACGCAGATAGTAAGATACAAATTAGTTTGGTGACTTCAATAGGGCAAACTCCAAGTCAATTTAACAACAATGTTTTCATCAAAGGTTTATCGAAACATATTGAGGCTATGCGCCCCCCAGTAAATAAACTTCCTTCATTGGATCAGATTATTTTGCGTCATTCGAATAGTTTTAATGAAAAACCAAACTCTATAGTCATTACCTACAAAATATACAGAGAAATATTGAGGGTCAGTAATGAACTTTTAAAGGGCTGCTTTGATAAAAATTTCACTTTATGGCAAGAATTAAAGAAAAGTGAAATAGTGAAAACAGATACTCAAATTAATGAAATTACCATTTCGGGAATTGGTAATGTGACGCGTGATTCACAAAACAATTTCACTTTTAAAAAAATGATAAATTAAAATGTCCATGAACCAAACATATGAAGATTATAAAAAGGTTGCTACAGAAACAAGCCAAAATACGATGGCGTTTTTTAAATTAGAAACTGCAATTGCTAACGTTCCAGTTACTCAATTTCTTATTTCCTCTTTGTATCGCTCAATTTTAATGAATTCTACAAAAGCAAAAAATGTTACTCCAAATGCCGATGATTTGTTCAGTGTTTTGTACGAAGATGATGTTACTTTACCAAGTTATTTCACAAATCTTGAATTCCACGATCTACTAAATGGTTCATTGAATATTCCAAAAGGAGCATCTAAAAATAAGGAGCAATATTTAATATCACCATTGATCCCGGAAATTGCAAGTTTTGGAGGGAATATGCGACGAGGATCGTCATGGAATTCTGGTGGATATATTCTTCAAATTATCGCAAATTCCTCTAGAGATAAAGAACAGTTTCTTTCTGTCATAAAGGATTTATTTAATAGTTTATCAGCAAATTCAAAAAATAACGATCTGATTTGGACTGAATTTTTGAAACAAGAATTTAATGCGGTAGGAATTTCATTATCAAAAACCGTAAATAGGCCAATAGAAACTGACGTGAAAAATTTTGAGGATGTAAAAGAATCATTAGTAACGGATGTTTGGAATAAAATAAAAAAGTCTGTTTACCATGAATCGACATTTTCTAAAACAGTTATTGAGGATTTGAAAAGTTTATGTCAAATTGAAAGTCAAAATAAAGTTACCCGCCAACAATGGATTGGATTATTGGAGTCATACTTTCGTCTTTTGATTTTTAATCACTCTATAAATACGTTGAATCAATCAAGGTCATATTTTTCGATTTTACTAAAGATTTTAGACTCGGACGGATTAAATGAAATGTCTGAAGTGTGTTATTATGATTTCATAAATGCAAGCCCTATTCAAAAATCAAATACGAATCGGCTTCTAAATATAAGTTCTCGCTCAAGTGATTATGTCAATGATAATATTCATATGTATTGTTTATATAATCATTTTATCTATCATCTTTTTGAGGAATTTGATATTGAGTATTTCACAGAGGAAACTTCAAAAGAGAAAATTATTGAAACAAGTAATTTTTTACTAGGAGAATTAAAAACTACCGGTAGGCTCAGTTCTTTTTATTCAGAATATCGTAGAGAAAATGAACATCTTATCAACAAGATTTCAGTTAAGTCAGACCGGCAATTAGCACAAATTTCGGAGTGTTTAATTTATATATCACAAAAAAAGGTACTCCCAAAAGATTTGAAATCATATATTCCGGACGTCAATTATTTATTTTCTAGACGAAAAGGAGTTATAGGTAAACCATATATGTTTGATTTAGGTTCAGGTACTATTTCCTTATTAACAGCCTTGATATTCAAAAAGAAGTCAGATATGAACTTTCTATCTGGACTTGATTATATCGAAGCTTTGCTTGATTATAATATCGAATTATCAATTACCGATATAAGCTCGGGAAATATTAAAGACATAATGCAATCTTTAGGTATTATAATTGACAGTCCGGATACAGAGGGTGGAGTTTTAATCGTAAAACCCGGATGGATTTAAAAAAACATATTTTAACTATGAAACTAAACAAAAAAAACTTTGAATCGTGGATATCGTGGATAAAAGAAAATACGAAGAAGGATAGATATTTACTCTATGGTTTTGACTCACCACTTATCTCAGAAATTGATAAATTATATTCAAAATCGAATTCCGCAGGTTTTTTGAAGGATGAATATTATTTATTTAATTTTCGAGATAGTCAAGAATACTATTCTCCAAAATTCAATCAAATATGTGACATTGGTTATTCTGATTTAGTAACTGCAAGAAGTGAAGGAAAGCGTTTTATAGTAATTGTACCAAAGCTTGGTCGGGGTGTCCATGTTTTACCAAGTGATAGTTCAAAAGGAACATCTTTGCGAATTGAAGAAACTTGTAATCATTTCGCAAGTTTTATCTTAAACAATGTAATTACGGAAATAAAGTTCTCTCAACATTTTAAACAAATGCAAAAAATGTTGGAAAATGACTATCCAAATGATTGCTATCATTTTTTTTACAAAAACATTAATTCGAATTCAATCGAGGATATATATAATTTCTATGGTTTTTTAACTCATAATGCAAAGTATTTTAACAACTCGGTTGATATAAATAAATGTGATTATAGATTAAAATTTATTAATAGAATAAAAGATTTTCTTAGCGTAAAATCGATTTCTGATTTAAAAACAACACTGGAGGAAAATAATGTTAGTAATGTTGATCAGGTTATAGATTATTTTTGGAGTGAACCTTATGATCTACCAAGTGATTTAGGTGCTAATATTGATTTAGTTTTTTTCAGAAATACCAACAAATATAATTTGGTTATTGATGTTGGAGAGTGGATTTCAGCTTTAGAGGATAAAGACCAAATTGCTGATGGATCAAGAATCACATATGATGGAAAAAGTTTAAATGATAGTTTTTCCGTTTTATATAATTCCGATCAAGGAAATTTTAAGGTAAATAAAAAGGGAGGTGTTTTTATTCCTGATCTGTATGGTAAAAATTATGTAAATAATGGTTTAACAGTCCTCCTTGAGCCAAGGCAGTCAGTAAACTGGAAAATTAATAGTCAAACTTTCCCTGAAGAGTCGGAGGTAATAAATCTGCTTGTTGAAGAATCTGTTTCTTTTTTTTCTATTAATGCATTTAAGAATGAAAAAAAACTCGAAATAGATATTGCCCTTTATGATGAGAATGAGAAAGATACTTATTTCGAGGATTTTGCATTCAGATTAAAGAATTCAATTAATCAATTAATCCCATTAAAAAAAGTAGATATTAAGGGGGTGGAATTTGATGAATTAAAGCCTAAATTGGATCAATTAATCAAGATTCTTTCTTCGAGGGCTACAAATAATTATGATTTAAATGACTTTGAATTAGTTGACCCAGCGGATATTTCGAAATTTAAGTTTTCTAGGAAGAAAAATAAAGTTGATTCAAATTCTAAATGTATAATTGATTTGCGTTTTATTTCAGACACTAGTGATTTAATGTTTCTTGGATTTAAAGAGACAGATTCATCTGAACTAGGTTTTAATTATAATGGTTATAATGATTTTTATGAAAATGACATAGAATGTAAAGTTTTTAAAACTCGAAGTTTTGAAATTAATGAAATTGTAAACGGTCAATTATTTTTTAAAATCGGGAATGATAATCAATCTAGATGGATTATTATTGAAGTTGAGACTGAAAAATCAGATGAAAATGATTTAATTGTTTCTAATTCATTCTTGAAACTTAAAGCTTCAAACGATAGTGATAATAAAAAGAGAAAAGTTCGAATTGAGGAAAAAGGTCAGATTCCAAGCTCCGTTCACAATTTCTATTTTAGAGAAGATAGGCATCATAAAACTACATATCTACCTACGGTATTTCACAATTTAAAGAGTTTAAATATTCTAAGTAATGATGTAAATTGCCCGGTTGTTGCCGGCAATGAGTTTCAAGTCCAACGTAATGAGTTTCGGCCTTTGAAGGCACGTTTTGATAAATTTAGAATGAATAATTCTGATTTTGAAAAATATGAAGCAAACAGAATAGAGATATTAAAAAAATTGAAAAATCAAATGGTTAATAATTCAATTGATCATATTCAGTTTGCCAAATTACCCAATGAATTAATCGATTTAATCGCAGATCAGTTACATACCTACAAAAAACTACTAAATATAGATCCTCTTTTAACAACTTTTATTGATACATTTTACATATGCTTAGCTGAGGAAAGTAATCTTATTAAAGATTATCCTTTGGCAATGTTTTTTTCACCTCTTCATCCTTTCTTTTTATATCAGCTAATTGATAAATCCATTATTATGGATAATACTTTGTTTGGAGATCAATCAAAATTGAATTCGATTTGTCAAACCGTTGAGTTAAATGTATTAAATCACTGGGTATTACGAAATGAGAAATTAGGAAATCAGATGACTTTGAGCAAATTAGAAACTGACAGTCTATTATTTACAGGTTATATAAATAGAGAATATATTTCTCAGCAAGATCAATTAACCCAATTATTGAGAGAAATTAAGATTATTTGCAATGAGAATTTTGGTTTTCTTTCATATAGGCAAATTCAAAGCGCTCTGTCCAAGAGTTTTGATTATTTATCTCAAAAACCGGAGTTTAATATTTGTATTGAAGGTGATTTAAATGATCAATATTCAAATAGAGCGATATTAGAATGGGTAGAAAAAACGAATAAAAAATTAGTTGCGGAGTATGAAAATTATAGATTTGTAGTAAATGTTTATGATCAGCGTCCAGTTGAAATTAAACCTTATCCTGCGGATAATGAAATATCTTATTTTCGAAATGATCTCGGATTAGATATAAATTGGTTTAAGTCGGATATTAAGAATTACGATATCACGATACTTACATCCCAATTCTGTTCAAAATCTATGCTTGTTCAACAAGATGATAATTTATTGACACACAATTATAATTATCAAGCGCTTATATCACAAGAGTTGACTAAGACAACCGATTACTCATTAGTTTCTGATATTTTAATTCAAAACTCTAATAATACCAATACATTTCTGCAATGTTATGATACTCTTAATTTAGGCTTTGAAAAATTATTTAATAACGGCATCCATCAAATCCAAAAGAATTTACAAGCTGCAAAATTTGAAAACTCTCAGTTACTGGCTGTTTCAAGTCAGATTTCTAGTTCCAAGATACTTCAGAACATAAATAGGGGAAAATCATTGTGGGAATACAGTATTGCAGATTATTCATATCAAGATTCAGGCCGTGGTGATTATTATTTACTTGCTGAAGAGAATCTTGACTATTTAGATCGATTCAAGAATTTAATTCAAGAAATTAATGATAAAATAAATCAAGAAAATTTTCAAAAGTTTATTAATTATTCAAAATCCATAAGTTTATTTCAGTTAAGTAATCTTCTTTCTAATAGTAATTATCTAAAAGAGTTTATTGCTTGTGTTACGGCCAGAAAACTAATTGATTGTAGTATAAATAATTCAAATACTTTCGTTGTTCCATATGATTTATATCAACCTAGATTAAAAAAAATAAAAAATGAGATAAATTCAGATTATACTATTGGTGGTACTCAATTTCCGGACTTTATTATTGTTGAGTTTAAAAAAGATGAATCGGGGGAGAAAACAATCAACTTTAGGCTAGTTGAAATAAAATATAGAGGACACGATATTTCGAAAGAAGATGTTAATCGAATTTTAAAAGATCAAACATCTAGAATTAAGGATATATTTAATGAGTTAAACGCATACAGGACAGCTTACTCAGAAAAAAATATGTGGAAGCATACATTATCCATTATACTATCTGAAATGTATTCTTATTATCATGATAATTTCAATACACTAAGTTCTGATGCCTCTTTAACCTTTAATGAAATCATAAATTCTGAATATACTTTTCAATTAAATGACTCACTATTAATTGCAATTGATGGTTCTTCTGAATTTAAAAGTGGTGTGGTTGATCAGGGGATTTATTTCAAGGTGCCTGCTACTGAAATTCATGAGGTTTTTGATTGCTCAAGTACTATAAATATTGAGTTCTGTAAAATGTTTTCTAATGCCAAACGTTTAGATACAAGCACGGACTTATCTGATAGATTCCCAATGGATAAAGAGCCTTTAGGTCTAATCCAAAAAACAATATCATCATCTTCCAAGTCAGTTTCGAATTCTTTAGGCTCTGAAGAAATCGATCAAGTTTTAATCACCGAAGAAGTGCAAAATGAAATGGGTGAGTCTGAAGAAAATGTTGCAAAAAAAGAAACCGAACAGTTTCAAAAAACCGAAGTTGTTATTAATGAAATGGATGAGTCTAAAGAAAATATTCTTACCGAAGAAACTAATGCAAATGTCGATCAAGAATCAATTATTGAAAATAATCTGAATGAAGATTTAAAAATATCTATTTCTTCAAAAGAGGTTGTTTTAGGTAAAAACAAAAGAAATAAAAAGGCAGTATATTACCCTAAAGGTCGTCCAGGGAGTTCTCCTTTGCCTAATTATAATATAATGGTAACGGGATCATCTGGTAAGGGTAAAACACAGTTTATTAAGTCATTCATTTATCAGCAAGCTTTAAGTGGTCCTAGTTTCACGGTTATTGATTTTAAAAATGATTATTCAGATAAGTATTTCTGTAAAATGTGTAATGCTCAAAAGATAGAAGTGAAATTCGATGGTATTCCATACAATCCATTAATCCCTAGATTAGGTAAAAGAGATAATGGTGTCCAATTTTATGATGTTTCTGAACATATCAATGCAATTTGTGCTGTGCTTGGTAATACCTTTGGTTTAGGTATCCAGCAGGAGGCAGATCTTAAAAAAGCGGTGCGTAAAGTATACAAATTACAAGGAATTAACCCAAGAGGTATATTAAATTACGATGAAACTATCGTTTTCCCTTCTTTCAATGATGTTGGTGAATATTTAGAGGAGGGTGATAAAGAATTGGAGAAGCTATACAATAGACTGGACCCTTTATTTGATCTTAATCTTTTCCGCGATAAATATAAATCAGTAGGTTTTATTGATATTATTGAAAATTCAAATATCATAAAAGTCTCAGATATCCAAAATGACAAAATTAAAAATGCAATTGCAAAAATGATAATTGTTTCAGCTCATGGCTATTATCTTGGTATGGATCACAGTTATTCTTTAAATAAATTATTTGTATTTGATGAAGCACATCGTATTTTGGATTCTAATTTTGTAGAAAAATTTATTCGAGAATGCAGATCATTTGGTGTTGGATTGTTACTCTCTTCTCAACAACCTGATGATTTTCCAGAAAATGTATTGGGCCAGTTGGCTACAAAAGTGATTCACGGTAATGATGGAGATGCCAGACTAACACGAAAAATAAAATCGTTGATATCATTTAAAGGAGAAGATCGAATTATAAATAATCTTGAAACCTTTGATGCTATTGTAAATAGTCAAGATTATGATAATTGGAAGGTTGACACCTTAGCTTGGCCCCAATTGATTTTATTGAAGATTGTTGAAAGTGTATCTGATGGTATAAACTTGGACAATATTATTGCTCAAAGTAAAGAAAAGGGAATTAATAAAGACTGGGAGGATTATCTTCAAATGTTGATACAGAAAGATTATATTAAACTTTCAGAGGGTTTATATTCTCTTGGTAAAATATAGTTTATTATTTATTTAATGATGGATCCTAAAAAGGATAGTTATTGCTAAAAAATAAGGTCAATTATTAGTAAAAACATGTGAAGAAAATAATAAGCACCCATAAATAATTTAATAATAATCATAAATAAAAAACCAAGAATAACTTTTATATATGTTGTTTTTTGACAATATTTATTCAAACCAACCCATGAATCCTTCAGATACTTTTTATAGTCCGAATTACAATTGGAACGGAGATTTTGATCGTCTCCAAGATGATTACGAATTGTTTTATGATGATGAGGGCCGTGTAAGTCAATTTAGACTTCATTTAGAAGACGAAGATCCAGAGATTAGAAAAAAAGTACTCATCATTAGTGTAAAAACATTTACAGAACCAATCTTTCTAAGTTATGAAAAACACAAAACAGAAGGAGATAAAAAAATTATTGAATACTATTACAATGATAGTCTTGACACATATACAGAAACCACTACCATACATTCCATTGAAGTGACACGATTCTTTACTGCTGATGGGTTTCTATTTAGTATAGATAAAACTTACCTTGACACCTACGGAAAAGTTAAATCTGCCTATCGCTACCTTCAAAATGAGGATGGCAAGTTAGAATGTTTCGAAGTAGATGATGGCAGAGATGATAATTAATAGGTGCTATTTTAAAAATATACTACTCCTCCTCATCATGCAATGAGCGATACCGATCGCCCATCATTTCACGAAAGAGTGCTAAACTCTCAACATCTATTTGATCAAAGATAGAGGCTTCTTTAATAAATTTAACTTGTACTTTCTTTTGATTTGAAGCTTCTCTTTTTATACTTGATGTGTTTCTCTGGGCGTGTTTTGCCATTTCTTTTAAAAAAGTCTTGTTGTCCATTATGCCTGTTTTAATAATTAATTATTTAATATAGTGCAACAAGAAAGAATGTGGGTTGCTCGTTTATTTTGGAGAATTCCCGCATGCTAAACCACCGTGCTTCGAGTAAGTCGGTTGGTACGTAAATTTACGTTCCTGATGCGTGGTAAAGATAGTAAATTTAACTAAGTTTCTATTACAACAATCTTTTCTAAAAAGACTACAAAAACCGGCCCTTTTTTGTAGGCAATACCCAAAGTGGTTTGTTATTTTTACTTCAAAAAAACAA
>Ga0209193_1001181_pt1 | contig 14049 bp, 9 predicted proteins | sample COGITO_mtgs_1003_FD_185515 | JGI IMG/M metagenome (GOLD analysis project Ga0209193, IMG submission 185515) | Pelagic marine microbial communities from North Sea - COGITO_mtgs_100330 (SPAdes) (version 2) | ecosystem: Environmental > Aquatic > Marine > Epipelagic ... | reverse complement strand
ACAAACCAAGCATTGCCATTTGTATAGGGGTTACGCTGGCCTATAACAGCTCCGTTTTTACTTCTTGTTAAAATAAAACGAACATTTAGCATGTTTAACATACTTATATCACCCTGGCTAATATAGAAATCTGCAATATCTTGCATTCTTCTTGGTTTGGCTGCATGATACCCACCTATAGAGCTATTGGTATAACTTACCTCTGCGCTATTAAAAGCGTTATTAGCGGCATCATACACCCTATATCTGCCTGTTTCTTTCTCTAATTGTAGGGTTGCTGCCGTTTTTTGAAAAGGCTGCTCCATGACACGTCTATTAACAAAGTCTTCACTGTTAACATATCGCCTGTCTACCCCTACCAAATCAAAAACCACAAGGGCGGTTAATACTGTAACTGTAAGAGTTTGTTTGAATTTTTTGGTGCTATATAGCCATAGTGTGAATGCAGCCAATACAACAAAAACTAAACTACGCAGAGAGTCATTTACAAGCATAGTGGTTCTATCCTCTCTAATGGCATCCATAAAGGGAGCTCCCATTGCTTCTATGATATCTCCATCATAGGGACTCACAAAACTAAATAGTGCATTTTTAAATAAAATGAATACAATTAGTAATCCTCCAATTATAGAGGTCGTGTATAGTAAACTGGTTTTCTTTTTTTGCAAAGAAGTAGTGCTTTTAAAAAAGTGATGCAAGCCCAATACAGCTATAATTGGCAAGACCAATTCTATGAGTACCTGTATAGAAGATACTGCCCTAAATTTATTATAAAGTGGTACGTAATCAATAAAAAAGTCTGTGAGGATGCTAAAGTTTTTACCCCAAGACAATAATAAACTCAAAACAAAACCAGAAAGTAGCCACCATTTTATGCGACCTTGGATTAGAAACAGCCCAAGAATGGCCAGAAATACAATAACAGCTCCAACATAAGCTGGCGCTGCAACAATTGGTTGATCTCCCCAATACAGTGGTATTTGGTATAAGGTGTCTTTAGCTTGCTGTGGTGATGCTCCCATTTTTAAAAGAGCATCCTGGGTAGCAGAGTTTTCTGGAAATGGCTCGCTAGAACCACCGCCCATAAAACGAGGAACAAGCAGGTTAAATGTCTCTAATTTTCCGTAACTGTAGGTCGTGATATAATCATAATCAAGGCCGTTTGTATTTAGTTTTGGTGATGTATCTGGATTGATGGTTAAATCACTAGGGCCTCTGGTTGAAGTATCTGCATACTCTTTGGTGGCCAACAAATTGGTCGCATTTAACCCCAAAGACAACATAACACCAAGTACCATAATACCCACAGATGTAAAGTAATGAGTTAGGGTCTTGGATTTAATGGCTTCTATTAAATAGGAAACTCCCATGCATAGCACAAGAAGCAGCAAATAGTAGGTCATTTGTATATGGTTGGCTGTAAGCTCTAAAGCCATAGCAACTGTTGTGAGTAAAAACCCCCATAAATACCTTTTTCTAAAGGTGAGTATGATACCACTTAATACCAGTGGCATATAAGCAATAGCATGCGCTTTGGCATTATGCCCTACCCCTAGAATGATAATTAAATAGGTAGAGAAACCAAAAGCAAGCGCTCCTAAAATGGCAATTTTATAATCTAATTTTAATACCAGAAACAAAATGTAAATTCCTATAAAGTATAAAAACAGATAATCTGCAGGTCTTGGTAAAAATCGCAGGGTTTCATCTATTGTTTTAATGTAATTGTGGGGGTACCGAGCTCCTAACTGATAGGTAGGCATACCACCAAAGGCGCTGTCTGTCCAGTAGGTTTCTGAATCATTGGCTTTTCTAAAATCTCTAAGTTCTTTAGCCATTGCATTGTGCTGGACAATATCGCTTTGATATATCGTTTTACCACTCAATACAGGACTAAAGTAGGATAATGAGGCAATCATTAGTAAAACAATAACCACCAAATGCGGCACAGCTTTTTTAAAAGAAATTTGCATAAATGAAAGTTGATAATTAAAAACCGAAAATTAGCGAAAAATATGAAGAACTAGGCCGTCAATTGTTAAAAAACAAACACCCCTATTCTATTTCTTCATAATCTACATACTGCCCAACAGTTTTTGATGTTTTTTTGGTGTTAGGTACTTTGTCGATGGTAATTTCACCTTCTTCTTTTTGAGAGGTATTTGAAGCAGTGTTATTTGAAAAATCAGCGCCAAAACGGGCTGCCAATTTTTTAGAAAAGTATTTCATGATATAAGGCGCTGCGAGTTTTAAAATAATTTTTAACCCGTAGTACACTAAGAGGATAATTGATATCGTTTTAAACAATGTAATCATATCATTAAAATAATATTCAAAAATACAAATAGTGCTACAAAAACCCAGCACAAGGGTATTAAATAAATGATAAATCTTATATCTTTGGTATTAAACAAAGCCTATGAAATCTGTTTCTTTTATTCTAACCATCCTTACCTTAACATCCTATTTTACAGTATCTGGACAGTATACAGAAACAATCAACAACAACAGACCAGGAGGCTCACAAGGAGCTTTTTCTGTGGGTACAAACGTATTGCAGTTTGAAACTGGATTTGGTATAGGCCAAGAAAACCACTCTTTATTACAAACCCAAGCCAATGCCTTTGCTGCAGACTACAGTGCGCGTTTTGGATTTTGGAAAGAAGAACTAGAGGTAATTTTAACCGGCGAGTTTCAATCAAACAACATAACAGATACGCGCGGAGCCTCCACTAATGAATATGCGCAGCGTAATTTTAGAAGCAATACCCTTGGGGTTAAATACCTGGTGTATGACCCTTATATAAAGCGAGATTTAAAAGGGCCTAATTTAATGAGTTGGAAGGCTAATAACAGATTTAGTTGGGAGGAGTTAATACCTGCAATATCTGTATATGGTGGCGCAAATTTTGATAGCTCAAATAATCCATTTACTCCAGAAGATCCATTTTCCATAAGCCCAAAGGTTTCCATTCAAACACAAAATAATTTTAGAAGTGGCTTTGTACTGGTCACAAACATTATTGCAGACAGATTTACTACGCAAACTCCAACCTATGGATATATAGTGACCTTAACCTACTGCCTCTCTGACTGGTTTTCGTTGTTTGCAGAAAAACAAGGTTTTGATAGTGATTTTTATGCAGATAACATCGTGCGTATTGGCGCAGCAGCTCTAATCACCGCTGACTGGCAAGTAGACGCCTCTTTTTTATATAGCCTAAAAGACACACCTTCCAGAACCTACGGGCGCATTGGAGTTTCGTATCGTTTTGATTTTCATGACCAGGATGAATTTATTGAAGAAAAAGGAAAAGAGGGCAGAGAAAAGAAAAAGGTAGAAAGAGAAAAAGCCAAGAAAGAGAAAAAGAAAAAAAAGAATTACTTTAATGTTAATGATGGTGATAGCGGCCTTTAAAGACCGCAAAATAAGATGAATGACTATTGAAATATGATTACAATACAAGAAGTTACTACCAACAAACAACTGAGGCAGTTTGTAAAGTTTCCTTTTAAACTTTATAAAGAGTGCCCATACTGGGTACCGCCCTTGACTAATGAAGAGTTAGAAACTTTAGATAAAACAAAAAACCCTGTATTTAAAAATGCAGAGGCAAGTTACTTTCTTGCCTACAAACAAGGAAGTATTGTTGGACGTATTGCAGTTATTTTAAATCATATAGAAATTAATACAATTGGTAAAAAGAAAGTTCGTTTTGGATGGTTAGACATGATAGATGATATTAACGTTACCAGGGCCTTACTAAATAAAGCCTATGAAATTGGGGCCAAAAACAACTTAGCATATCTCGAGGGGCCTGTTGGGTTTAGCAACATGGAAAAAGCAGGTGTTCTAACCAGTGGTTTTGATGAATTAAACACCATGATTACCTGGTACCAATATCCCTATTACGCTGCTCATTTTGAGCAATTAGGCTATGATAAACAAGCCACTTGGGTAGAATTTAAATTAACCATTCCTCCGGTGCTTATAGAGAGAGTAGAGCGGTTTTCTAGCATTATTAAAAAACGGTACGGCCTTTCTGTAATAGATTTTAAAAGCAAGAAAGATATTATCCCGTATGTAGATCAAATGTTTGGGCTGCTTAACAAAACTTACAACAACCTTCAAACATTTGTACCCATACAGCAATATCAAATTGATTACTACAAGGAAAAGTATTTCAATTTCATACAACCAGATTATATTGCCTGTGTTCAAGACAAAAAAGGAAAACTTATCGCATTTTCGATTGTTATGCCCTCTTACAGCAAAGCACTCCAGAAAGCTAATGGCGCGCTTCTACCATTTGGTTGGTATCACTTATTGCAGGCGCAAAGAAAAAACAATCGCGCTTCTTTATATCTAATTGGTATTGATCCAGAATACCAAGGTAAGGGAGTAACTTCTATTATTTTTGAAGAGGTGCAACTTCTTTTTAATGCAAAAGGTATCGATAAGGTAGAAACCAATCCTGAGTTAATAGAAAATACCGCAATACAACAAATGTGGAAAGACTATAAACCAATACAACACAAAGAGCGAAGCACTTTTAAAAAGATGCTATAACATAAAAAAAACCACCGTTTACAGGTGGTTTTTTTATGTATAAATTATTCTCCAAAAGCAGCGGCAACTGCGGCTGACAGCCTTTTGTAAGTTCCGTTTTCTAAACGCTGTCTAATTCCTGAGAAGGCCTCAAGAGTAATATCTATATCTTCCATGGTATGAGTTGCCGTTGGTATCATACGAAGTAAAATCAAGCCTTTAGGAATTACAGGATACACCACTATTGAGGTGAATACCCCGTAATTTTCACGTAAATCTTTTACTAGGGCCATTGCCTCTGGTACAGATCCTTTAAGGTAAACTGGAGTCACACAACTTTGAGTGGTTCCTATATCAAAACCTCTCTCTTTTAAACCTCCTTGCAAGGCATAAACGTTTTCCCATAGTTTGTCTTTGTACTGAGTACTCTCGCGCATCATATCTAGACGCTTTAATGCGCCTACAACCAATTGCATTTGTAAAGACTTGGCAAACATTTGAGACCTAAGATTGTATTTTAGGTAATCCATTATTTCTTGGTCTGCGGCGATGAATGCTCCAGTACTAGCCATAGATTTTGCAAATGTGGCAAAATATACATCTATATCGTCTTGTACTCCTTGCTCCTGGCCTGCTCCAGCTCCTGTTTTACCAAGTGTGCCAAAACCGTGTGCATCATCTACAAATAATCTAAAGTTGTATTTTTTCTTGAGAGCAACAATCTCTTTTAATTTTCCTTGCTCTCCACGCATTCCAAAAACACCTTCAGAAATCAATAAAATTCCTCCACCTGTTTTTTCTGCCATTTTAGTGGCACGTGTCAAGTTTTTCTCAATACTTTCTAAATCATTATGCTTATAGGTAAAACGCTGTCCCATATGTAGGCGTACACCATCTATAATACAAGCATGGGCATCAACATCATACACAATTACATCATCCTTTGATACCAATGCATCAATGGTAGATACCATTCCTTGGTATCCAAAATTCAATAAATAAGCGGCCTGTTTATCTACAAAGACTGCCAATTCATTTTCAAGTTGTTCATGCAAATCTGTATGGCCACTCATCATTCTTGCTCCCATTGGGTATGCAGAACCGTAAGAAGCAGCAGCCTGAGCATCTACCTCACGCACTTCTGGATGATTTGCAAGGCCTAAATAATCATTTACACTCCAGGTAATAACCTCTTTGCCGTTAAATTTCATACGGTTAGAAATAGGACCTTCCAATTTTGGAAACACAAAATATCCTTCTGCAACGTCTGCCCACTTACCAAGAGGCCCTTTATCTTTGTAAATCTTATCAAATAAATCTTTCATTAATATCAGGTGGTTTGTAAATACATCACAAAATTAGGCAATTTTATTCTCATTGTATAGTTAAAATTTTGTTGGAATTGCAAAATTTGTAAACAATAGATAAACAAACAGAAACAGAAATACACAGGAAGTATATGTTGTTTTGATAACTCTATTTTTTGCATAAAAAAAGCTGTAACACAATTGTATTGCAGCTATCAAGTATAGTAATTAAAAGGCTACTTTAATTTAGAAATAGCCGCTACGGGTTGTTCTTGGCTATCTAGGAAACCTTGTTCTTGCATCCAATTATCACTATATATTTTACTCATGTACCTAGAACCATGATCTGGAAATACAACGACAATGTTACTGTTAGTATCAAAAATACCTTCCTGATTTAATTGCTTTAGCCCTTGCATTGCAGCCCCACTAGTGTATCCAACAAAAAGTCCTTCAGTTGTGGCAAGCTCTCGGGCTGTTAGGGCACTGCTTTGGTCTGTAACTTTTACAAAACGATCTATGCTATCAAAATCTGTTGCTGTCGGGATTAGGTTTTTACCCAGACCTTCTATTCTGTAAGGGTAAATTTCATCACGATCTAAGGCGCCAGTTTCGTGGTATTTTTTTAATACCGAGCCATAGGCATCAATACCTATAACTTGGACCTGCGGGTTTTGTTCTTTTAAATAACGAGCAATTCCAGAGATGGTTCCACCCGTGCCACTACAGGCAACCAAATGCGTTATTTGACCATTTGTTTGCTCCCAGATTTCTTTACCTGTTGTTTTGTAATGCGCCTCTATATTTAACGCGTTAAAGTACTGATTTATATATACAGAATCAGGTGTGTTTTTGTGTATGGTTTTGGCAACTTCATAATAAGATCTAGGATCATCTGAATTAACGTGGGCAGGACAAACGTGTACCTGTGCTCCCATGTTGCGGAGCATGTCTATTTTATCTTTAGAAGATTTTGAACTTACAGCCAAGATACATTTGTATCCTTTTATGATACTCACCATCGCAATACTAAAACCAGTATTACCACTTGTGGTTTCAACAATAGTATCTCCAAGTTTTAAAATTCCTTTTTTCTCTGCCTGCTCAATGATATATAAAGCGATTCTGTCTTTTGAGGAGTGTCCAGGATTAAATGCTTCTACTTTAGCGTAAAAATTACCCTTAAAACTAGCCGTTATTTTATTAAGCTCAATAAGCGGCGTGTTACCAATAAGTTCTAGAATATTTTTATGTGCTTTAATTTGTTTTGTCATAGAAGAATTTCATTGCAAAGCCATTGTTATTTGACCCTTTATAAAACGTTACAAAGATACATAAATATAATTATTTGCTTATTTGCTCTAAATCAAGCAGGAAGGCATAATCTTTAGCCACCTCTTTTAAAGCCTCAAAACGTCCAGAGGCTCCACCATGTCCTGCGTCCATATTAACATCTAAAAACAGTACATTATCATCTGTTTTTAATTCTCGTAGACGCGCCACCCATTTGGCAGGTTCAAAGTATTGCACCTGGCTATCATGTAAACCTGTTGTGACAAACATATTTGGATAGTATTGCGCTTTTACATTATCATAAGGAGAGTATGATTTCATGTACTGGTAATACTGCTCATCATTTGGGTTCCCCCACTCATCATACTCACCAGTGGTTAGCGGAATGGTATCATCTAACATTGTGGTGACAACATCTACAAAAGGAACTGAAGCAATAACACCATTATAAAGCTTTGGGGCTAAATTAACAACAGCGCCCATTAAAAGGCCTCCTGCAGAACCTCCTTGAGCATATAAATGCGCTGCAGATGTATACCCCTTAGCTATAACATACTTTGAGGCATCAATAAAATCTGTAAAAGTATTTTTCTTTTTTAGAAGTTTTCCGTCTTCATACCATGATCTGCCCAAATATTGTCCTCCACGAATGTGTGCTATTGCAAAAATAAAGCCTCTATCCAACAAACTTAAACGAGTAGTAGAAAAGTACGGATCTATAGTAGCTCCATAAGAACCGTAGGCGTACATCAAAAATGGATTTGAACCATCCATTTTCATGCCTTTTTTATACACCATTGAAATTGGCACCTTGGTTCCATCCTCTGCTTTAGCCCATATACGTTTAGACTCGTAATTATCTTTATTAAAAGAACCTCCCAATACTTCTGTTTCTTTTAAAACAGTTTTTTGTTGGGTATCCATATTAAAATCAATTATGGAAGATGGTGTAGTCAAAGAGGAGTATCCATACCGCAGTATTAGAGAGTCAAAATCTGGGTTTGACATTGCTCCTGCTCCATAGGTTTCAGTATCAAAAGGAAGGTAATACTCCTTTGAGTTATCCCACCTTTTAATGTGCATATGGTTTAAGCCATTTGAGCGTTCTTCTACCACTAGATAATCTTTAAATATTTCAATACCCTCTAGAAGCACATCATCTCTGTGGGCAATTTCATCTACCCAATTTTCTTTGGGGGTCTTATCTTTAGGGGTTTTCATTAATTTAAAGTTGGTAGCACCATCTTTATTTGTTACAATATAAAAACTAGTTTCATAATGTGCTATGCTGTACTCTAGACCTCTCTCTCTTGGCTGAAATATCTTAAAGGGTTGGTTTGGGGTATTTGCATCAAGAATTTGATACTCTGAAGACAGTGTACTTGAACTACCAATAACGATGTATTTTTTTGATTTTGTTTTGTATACAAAAGTATTGAAGGTTTCATCCTGTTCTGTAAATACGTTTACATCATCTGCTGGGTCTTTACCAAGAGTATGCTTGAATATTTGGTTTGAGCGAAGTGTTTGCTCGTCTTTTTTTGAATAAAAAAGAGTTTTATTATCATTTGCCCATGTGGCGCCACCTGTAGTTAATGGTATAACCTCCTGCAATAGTGTGCCGGTAACTAAATTTTTAATATAGATGGTATACTTTCTTCTACTTAGGGTATCGACACCAAAACTAACCATGGTATTATCTGGACTTACAGAAATTCCTCTAAGATTATAGTATGAATACCCTTTAGCCATTTCATTTACATCAAATAATATTTCTTCTGGAGCCTCTAGGGTGTCTTTTTTACGCGTATATATAGGATAGTCTTTCCCTTTTTCAAAACGGGTAATATAGAAATAGCCATTTAACTTGTAAGGCAGAGAAGCGTCATCTTCTTTGATTCTAGACTTCATTTCCTCAAACAGATCTTTTTGAAAATCTTGGGTATGAGCGGTCATTTTTTGGTAATAATCATTCTCACGCTCCAAGTAATCAATGACCTCAGGGTTTTCTTTTTCATTTAACCAATAATAGCCATCTTCTCTGGCATCACCATGTTTTTCAATATTTTTGGCAATTTTATCTACTGTTGGTGGGGTGTGATTCATAGGGGTATGTGTGGTGTTAACGTCTTTACAAGCAAGCATCAAAAACAATGATATAAGGCTTAGTATGGCTATTTTTTTCATAAGATAAGGTATGGGTTGTCTGGGGGTAAAATTACAGCTTTCACAAGACATTAAAAACTAATTCGTGCCATTAGATTTTACAACTAAAGTAACGATTTTACAAAAATACAGCAAACAACTTTGATGTATAACCTATAAAAAAATTAATGCTTATAAGCGGTAAGGGTATCCAAAAACACGCTGTGCATCTTGGAGGTATAATCATGGTGGGTGACAACGCGTAATTTTCCTTGCCCCATATCACTGATACGAATATTTTTTGCAGCCAAAGCGTTTATAAAATCTTCTTGATTAAGACCCTCTTGCATATAGAAAATTACAATATTGGTTTGTGTGGGCTCTACTTTTTTAATGTACGATAAACTCTCTAGCAGCAGCGCTATTTGCTTTGCCTTTTTATGATCTTCCTCCAGGCGGTCTACTTGATGCTCCACAGCATAAAGCCCAGCAGCTGCCATAAAACCAACCTGCCTCATACCTCCGCCCAATACCTTTCTAACTCTAATAGCGTTTTTCATCAGTAAAGAATTTCCTATCAGAACAGTTCCCATGGGGGCGCCAAGGCCTTTACTTAGGCACACAGAAATCGTATCAAATACATTTCCGTAGTGTTTAGTGTCTTCTTTATTAGCAACAATAGCATTCATTAAACGCGCACCATCAAGATGCAGCCCTAGGCTATTTTCTTGGCAAACTTTTTTAATTTTAATTATTTCATCTAGTTCATAACAAGCACCGCCACCTTTATTGGTTGTGTTTTCTAGACATACCAAGGAAGTTAATGGGCTGTGATAAAAATCTGGAGGATTTATATTCTCTAGAACCTGTTTGGCAGTAATCATACCTCTATGGCCATCTACCAACTTACAAGACACGCCACTATTAAAAGAAACGCCTCCCCCTTCATAATTATATACATGGGCCCATTTATCACAAATAAGCTGCTGTGAGGGCTGTGTATGCAATTTTATAGCGGCCTGGTTGGCCATACTTCCCGTTGGGAAATACAGCGCAGTATCCATACCAAAGAGTGATGCCATTTTATGTTCAAGTGCATTTACAGTTGGATCTTCTTTATAGACATCATCTCCAGTTTGAGCTTGCATAATAGCATCTAGCATTCCAGGAGTTGGCCTTGTAACAGTATCACTTCTTAAATCTATAATCATGATGGGTTTTTATAGTATGTGCTCTCACATCTTGTTTAAAGATAGAAATGCGGCAAAGCCCCAACTATAAAAAAAGATGATTTGAGTATTTAAAATTTAAAAATATAAATATACTAATAACTCATTTTACTTTTGTTTGTAATGCTTTTCTTTTTTCTAAAAATCAATACCCGTATTTTTACATTTCTTTTACCAAATGGTTTAAAAGATTTAAATTACAATCTACATACATAAGGTATCTATATGATTACAACAGACCAACTCCAAGACCTTCGCTCTAGAATAGAGTTGTTAAGGCAATATCTTTGACATTGCTGGCAAAGAAATAGAAATAAGTAATGACGAAGAAAAAACCTTTGACCCAAATTTTTGGAACAAGCCCAAAGAAGCAGAAGCCTTTGTAAAGGTGCTGCGCACCAAAAAAAAATGGGTTACAGATTACAAAATGGCGCTCTCTTTACTGGAAGACACTGAAGTTTTATTTGAGTTTTTTAAAGAAGGAGAGGGAACACAAAAGCAGGTTGAGGAGCGATTTACCCAGGCCCATGAACTCACAGAATCTCTTGAGTTTAGAAATATGCTAGGCCAAGATGGAGATGCAATGAGCGCTGTACTGCAAATTACAGCCGGCGCTGGTGGTACAGAGAGTTGCGACTGGGCCAACATGTTAATGCGCATGTATTTAATGTGGGCCGAGAAAAATGATTTTAAGGTAAAAGAGCTTAATTTTCAGGCTGGAGATGTAACTGGTGTAAAAACAGTTACCCTTGAAATTGAGGGTGAATTTGCCTTTGGTTGGTTAAAAAGCGAAAATGGAGTGCACCGCTTGGTGCGCATCTCTCCCTTTGATAGCAATTCAAAACGCCATACCAGTTTTGCTAGTGTATATGTATACCCACTTGCAGATGACACCATAGAGATAGACATTACCCCATCAGAAATATCTTGGGATTTTGCTCGCAGTAGTGGCGCGGGAGGACAAAACGTTAATAAGGTAGAGACCAAAGCTATTTTAACACACAAACCAAGTGGTATTGTAATACACAATAGCGAAACTAGATCACAGCTTGAAAACAGAGAAAAAGCAATGCAGATGCTAAAATCTCAATTGTATGAAATTGAACTGCGCAAGCAACAAGCCCAAAGAGCAGAGATTGAAGATGGCAAAATGGCCATTGAATGGGGAAGCCAGATCAGAAATTACGTACTGCAGCCCTACAAGCTTGTAAAGGATGTGCGCACTGGCTATGAAAGCACCAACCCTGAAGCTGTTTTAAATGGCCAACTAGATGATTTTTTAAAGGCATATTTAATGATCAGTGGCCAAAAAGAATCTAGTAACGAATTGTAAATACTAAATCGCTGAAAACAAGATAACTAACAAAAAAATAAAGTGTTTCTCATTTAATAAAAAATCAACTATTTTTACAAATTAATAAACCTATTATGAAATACGCAATAGTAGCCCTTTTACTTTTAAGTCAACTTGCCTGTACTACAGATACCAACTCTTATACACTTAGTGGAAGCGCAGATGGATTGGAAGATGGTTCCAAGGTCATTATCTATTCTTTAAAAGACAACCGCACCAATGTAATAGATACCTTGGTTATTAATAAGGGTCGCTTTTCTGGAAAATTTCCAAAAATAACAGAGCCGTCTATGTATTTTATGGTTGTAAACAATAGTAGTATTCCATATTTTCCTGAAAGTGAAGATTTAAAGGCTACTATTTATAAAGATAGCATACAAGCCTCTTTTGTGACTGGTAATCTTCAAAATGATTCCTATAGAGAGTTTGCAATAAATTCAAGAAAAGTAACAAAACTAAGAACAGAAATCTCAGACAGTTACAGAGCTGCAAAAAGAGCTAATGATGCCGCGCTTATCAAGAAACTACAACAACAAAATGTTATGGTAACCAACAATGAGGTTGCTTTCAAGAAAAATTTCGCCAAAGAAAATCCAAATTCTATTTTTGCCCTTTTGTTAGTTTCCGAGATGTTAAGTCAAAAACAACTAAACGCCAGAGAAGCCTCTGATCTAGTAGCAAACTTTAGCCCAAAAATTGGCAGCACAGACATTGCAAAAGAAATAACCGCCACTGCACAAAACCTAAAAAATAGTGATGTTGGAGGAAAGGCACCTGCCTTTACTGCGAAAACTCCAGAAGGTACAAACTTGTCTTTACAAGATGCCATGGGAGAATATACAATTATAGATTTCTGGGCATCTTGGTGCGGGCCTTGTAGAAAAGAAAACCCTAACGTTGTGCGCGTATACAATAACTACCATGATAAAGGATTAAATATTATTAGCGTTTCTCTAGACAAAGCAGGACAAAAAGATCGTTGGATTAAAGCTATTAAAAAAGATAAGATGGACTGGTTTCATGTATCTAACCTGCAATTTTGGCAAGACCCAATTGCAAGGCAGTATGGGGTTAGGTCTATACCAGCTACATTCTTACTTGATAAAAACGGTATTATTATAGCTAAAAATTTAAGAGGAAATGCCCTTGATGCTAAAGTAGCGTCTCTTTTAGACTAACAAAATTATTTATAAAAAAAGCGGCTGGTAAAGGCTATACCAGCCGCTTTTTTTATGCGCTAAAATTACAATGGCTACTGGTTAAAGTAGGCTGCTACATTGTGTTGTATTCTAGTTTCTATAGAAGAAACCTCCGCCTTAACAAAAGGTTCTCCCGTTATATTTTCATACAACTCTATATAACGCTCACTAACAGTTTCTACATAGGCATCACTCATAAAAGGCACTGATTGCCCCTCAAGACCTTGAAAGTTGTTTTCTATAAGCCACTGGCGTACAAACTCCTTAGATAGTTGTTTTTGAGGCTTCCCGTCATCTTGTCTTTGTTGGTAGCCATCTGCATAAAAGTAACGTGAAGAGTCTGGGGTGTGTATTTCATCAATAAGTACAATTTTACCTTCTTTAGTTTTACCAAATTCATATTTGGTGTCAACCAAAATAAGGCCTCTTTGAGATGCTATTTCACTACCTCTATTAAAAAGCTTACGGGTGTAGTCTTCAAGGATTATGTAATCTTGCTCACTAACAATCCTGCGCTTGATAATCTCTTCTCTAGAAATATCCTGGTCGTGGTCTCCTATTTCAGCTTTTGTGGCGGGGGTTATAATAGGGCTAGCAAACGCATCGTTTTCTTTTAAACCCTCTGGCAATGCCACACCACACAATATGCGTTTTCCTGCCTTGTACTCTCTTGCAGCATGGCCAGCCAAATAACCACGTATTACCATTTCTACTTTAAAAGGATCACAAGCCTCCCCTATTGCAACATTTGGATCTGGGGTAGCCTTAAGCCAGTTTGGCACCAAATCTTGGGTGTCTTGCATCATTTTAGTGGCAATCTGGTTTAAGATTTGACCTTTAAAAGGGATTCCTTTAGGCATTACAACATCAAAGGCGCTCAACCTATCTGTGGCTACCATTAATAATTGATTGTTTGCAAGGGTATATACAGAACGAACCTTACCATGGTACACACTTTTTTGACCTGGAAAAT